>Ga0247844_1000102_pt1 | contig 167131 bp, 131 predicted proteins | sample LaCtaG_FD_192421 | JGI IMG/M metagenome (GOLD analysis project Ga0247844, IMG submission 192421) | Freshwater microbial communities from meromictic Lake La Cruz, Castile-La Mancha, Spain - LaCruzMarch201714.5m_1 | ecosystem: Environmental > Aquatic > Freshwater > Lake | place: Spain...
CTCGAACCTAAGTCCGCTAACTAGCGGATATGAGCCCAACGATCCGCTGACTAGCGGATACACTCCGCGATGTATCTTAAAAGTTCTTACGAACTTAATTTTTTTATTCTACTCGAACCTAAGTCCGCTAACTAGCGGATATGAGCCCAACGATCCGCTGACTAGCGGATCCACTCCTCGATATATCTTAAAAGTTCTTACGAACTTAATTTTTTTAATCATTTCGAACCAACGTCCGCTAACTAGCGGATATGAGCCCAACAATCCGCTGACTAGCGGATCCACTCCGCGATGTATTTTTGTGATTGAATAATCGACTGCGTTAGCCTAAAACAAAAGCAAAGTCGAATAAAAAACAACTATAATTCTTTTATTTTTGGGACTGCAAATATAAAGTTGTTTCTTTGTAATCCTAATAAAAAAAATAAAAATGTCGTTTCGTGCTGGTTTTGTAAGTATTATAGGTAAACCTAATGTTGGTAAATCTACTTTAATGAATGCGCTTCTGGGCGAAAAAATTTCAATAATTACCCCTAAAGCTCAAACAACCAGGCACAGAATATTGGGTATTTATAATCAACCAGATTATCAAATAGTTTTTTCGGATACACCAGGAATTATTGAACCTAAATATAAATTACAAGGAAGTATGATGAAGTTTGTAAACGAAAGTTTACAAGATGCTGACTTGGTAATGTTTGTGACCGATTTCAATGAAAAGAATGAGGAACCCGAGTTAATTGAAAGGCTCAAAGTAATTCAAGCTCCACTTATTTGTATTATAAATAAAATAGATGAAAGCGACAATGATGGCGTAGTTAAGAAAATTGATTTTTGGCGCAGTCAGGTTGATTTTAAAGAAGTAGTTCCTATTTCTGCATCTAATAAATTTAATATTGATATGCTTTTAAAAAGTGTTTTGACTTATTTGCCCGAAGGTGCTCCATTTTACGAAACAGATCAAGTAACAGATAAATCGGAACGTTTTATTGCTTCTGAAATATTGAGAGAAAAAATATTATTACGCTACAAGGAAGAAATTCCTTATTCGGTTCAAGTAGAAATTGAATCGTTTAAAGATGAAGAAAAACTTTTGCGTATAAGTGCCATTATTTATGTGATGCGCGATTCGCAAAAACAAATAATGATTGGAAAAGGAGGTATTGCTATTAAAAACATGGGAATAGCTGCACGAAGAGATTTAGAGAAGTTTTTTGGAAAACAAGTATTCTTACAAACTTTTGTAAAAGTAAAAGAAGGCTGGAGAGATAATAATAATTTACTCAAAGAATGGGGTTACGACCCTGAAAAATAGAGAATTAAAACTGCTCTCTAATTCCACTTTCTAAAGCTGTCCACCTTCCTGTTTTAAAACCAATTGATTTTAGCGCATTATTAGTCCAAGTATTACAAGTATGTAAGAAACTATATTCTTTTTGTGCTGAATAAATCACTTCATTTTTAAAAGTGTTAGTTACTTCTAATTTATTTAAAAGCTGACCATTGCTTTGTTCAAAACTGCCTTTAATAAAATCGCATAAATGCGAATATTGCTCTGGTCCAACGTAAATTTTTCGTATAAATTTTTTATCGAAAGGATACTCTTTTTCATAATTAACATGAATAATAGATTGCCCAAAACCACAAAGCTTAGCAAATGCCATTGGATAATTCATGTCGTCCCAACGTCTATTGGTTTTATAAATTGTTTTTTCGCTAAAGCCAATACTTAACCACTCTTTTCCTTCATTATCATTATTAAAATCAGAAGCTTGAAATGTGGTTTCCCAGTTGTTAGTTTCGTTTTTAACAGGAACAATTATTTCACTATGCAATCCATCACCAGCAATAAAAATTAAAACACCTTTTTTTTTATATAAATAATCACCATTTACATGCATTAATGGTAATAGTAAACAACACAAATAATAAAAAGAAGCTAAAGATAGCAAACTATAACAAAGTTTTAAACCATAATTTCCAATTTTATGAAGTAATGTATGTGATTTCAAGGCAATAAATTATATATATTTTAGGGCTAAATTTTTAGCCAAAACTATTATAAATAAACATACTTTTGCAAATATATTTTAATATTATGCAAAATAGAAAAAATAGTAGTAAAAGAGAAACTGGTTCAAACAGCAATTTTTCTACTAAAAAAGCATCACCAAGGGGTGATGATAGATTTAAAAAAAGTACAGATAATAGAAAACCAATTGGCACTAAGAGTAAATTTAGTGATGATAAACCTACTTTTAAAAAGAAATCGTTTGGTGAGGATAAATATGCTGATAGCCCACGTAAGTCAAGTGTAAGAGGAACTAGCAAAGAAGGGTTTGAGAAAAAACCGTACGAAAAAAGGAAATCGTTTGGTGAGGATAAATATGCTGATAGCCCACGTAAGCCAAGTGTAAGAGGAACTAGCAAAGAAGGGTTTGAGAAAAAACCGTACGAAAAAAGGAAATCGTTTGGTGAGGATAAATATGCTGATAGCCCACGTAAGCCAAGTGTAAGAGGAACTAGTAAAGAAGGGTTTGAGAAAAAACCGTACGAAAAAAAGAAATCGTTTGGTGAGGATAAATTTGCTGATAGTCCACGTAATCCAAGTGTAAGAGGAACTAGTAAAGAAGGGTTTGAGAAAAAACCGTACGAAAAAAAGAAATCGTTTGGTGAAGATAAATTTGCTGATAGCCCTCGTAAGCCAAGTGTAAAAAGTTTTGATAACAAAAGAACTTCTAATAGCAAATCGTTTAGTAAAGATAGACCAACAAATAATAGATTTGAAAAAAAGCCAACTTCGCTAAAAAAGCCTGTTAAAAATAGAACTGATAATGAAGAATTTGAGGAAATAGTAAAACAATACGAGCAAAAGCCCGACAATATTACTAGTAAAGAAACATTTAGAAAAAAAGGCCTTTCAGAAGATGCAAAATCTTTTAGAAATAAAACGCCAATGAAAAGTGCTGAATTTAAAACAGTAAGAAAAAAACTTTTAGTTGATGAAAAGAATAAGCATGTAAATAAAAAAACTGCTGAACAAGATTTAAATTTTGGTGAAATTAGGTTAAACAGATTTATTGCCAATGCAGGAATTTGTAGCCGCAGAGAAGCGGATACTTTAATAGAAGCTGGTTTGGTTAACATTAATGGCAAGGTAATAACCGAAATGGGTTATAAAGTAAAAGCAGGCGATGACATAAGATACAATGGACAAAGGCTTTCGGTTGAAGATAAAATTTATATTTTAATGAATAAACCAAAAGATGCTATAACCACAGCCGAAGATCCAGAGGGAAGAAGCACCGTTTTTGATTTAATTGAAGGTAAATTAGCCCAACGTGTTTTTGCTGTTGGTAGACTGGACAGAAACACAACAGGCGTGTTGCTTTTAACCAACGATGGAGATTTGGCTCAACGTTTAATGCACCCAAAATTTGAAGTAGAAAAAGTATATGTAGCCACTTTAAATAAGCCATTAACCAAAGCCGATATGTGGCAAATGGCAGGTGGAATTGAGTTAGAGGATGGCCCAATAAGACCAGATGCTATTGCATATTCTGAAGAAGAAAGAAAAGATATAATTGGAGTAGAAATTCACAGTGGAAGGAATAGAATTATTCATAGAATGTTTGAGCACATGGGCTATTTGGTTGACAAACTAGATAGAGTTGCTTATGCGGGATTAACAAAATCGAAACTGAAAAGAGGAGAGTGGAGAGAGTTAAACGACAAAGAATTAAAGTTACTTAGGAAAAACGTTAAAATTGGTTAAAAAATGATTGTTCATTTTATAAAAAAAGTTGTTTTATTAATTGTGATTATAATGTTTTATGGCACTTCTATTTTTTCTCAATCTGTTACTCAAAAGTTTTATAAAGACAGTTATCTGTATAAATAAGTAGAAGAAAGCAAAGCAAAATTTGTTAAAACAATCACCGAAAATGAAGATGAATCAATAATTTATGAAGTTAAAGAAATAAAGACAAATAAATTTATAAAAAGATATTCATACAAAGGATTTGAAGCTGTTGGGCTTTGGGTTTTTGAAAACGAAAAATTGAACGTGGATTATAATTTTAATGTTGAATATATTGACACCTTTATTTGTTCTGATTGTTATAAAGATACTTTAATAAAAGACTATTTTGAAAACAACGATACTTTTAACTACAAAGCACCCGTTTTAAATAATGGAGATAAAAGCATTTTGAAATATTTTTCTAATAAAGTTAACTACCCTGTTTATGCCATAGAAAATGCTATTGAAGGTAAATTATTAGTTTCATTTATTATTGATGAAAAAGGAATTGTAAATGATGTTAAAGTTATTAAAGGAGCTCATATTGTGTTAGACAAAGAATTGGTAATGGTTATTAAATCTCTTCGTTTTTCAAGCCCTTGTTTAATAAATAACAAACCAATAAAACTTGGATTTAAATTGCCTTTCACTTTTAGATTGGATTGATTGTTTAATATTTTTCTTTTAATTTAATTAAAGAAATACGTACTAAATATTTGCTTATATTTCAACACTTTAGAATTTTTTTTCTTCAAAATAAGTGCTGGACAATGTGAAATTTTATAGTATTCAAAGATTCCAATATTTATATCTTGTATAGTATCTGATTTCAATTTAGAAGAGTTTGAAACATTAAAAACCCGTTTTAAATTTTGCACTAAGTTCCATCTAAACCATAAGTAATTGTTGGTTTGCTATTTGTGGTAAACATACCCACGAAACTTATACCAATATGCTTCCATATTTTTTAAATGGGCTTTTGTAGTTAATAGCTAATTTTACCTAATTGTTAACCTATTTGTGCCGTTTATAAAAATAGTTTTTTTGCAATAAGTATTATTATAAAATAAATGTAATTTTCGCCTCGCAATTACAAATAATTTTTTTTAGTTAAAATAAAATAACAAATGAAAAAATCGAATAAAATATTAAAGTGGCTTGGCGGCATAATAGTTATATTAATTATTATAGCAATAATTGGCAAAAAAGCAGGCTGGTTTGGCAAAGCAAACGAAATAAAAGTTAGTACTGCTATAGTCGAATTAAAAACAGTAATTGAAACGGTAAGTGCAAATGGAAAAATTCAACCAGAAACCGAAGTTAAAATTAGTTCGGATGTAAGTGGTGAAATAAGAGAATTGTATGTAAAAGAAGGCGATTCGGTAAGTAAAGGGCAGCTTTTAGCTCGAATAGACCCTGAACTTTACGCATCAGCTTTAGATAGAAGCAGTGCATCGCTTAGCAATGCCAAAGCAAGCGCAGCCAGTAGCAAAGCCAGGTTATTACAAGCTGAAGCGCGTTTTATAGAAATAGAAAAACAATACAATAGAACTAAAAAAATGGCTGAGCAAAAACTAGTGAGCGATGCCGAAATAGAAACTGCTACTTCGAGTTATAAAAATGCAAAAGCCGAAGTAGAAGCCATAAAACAAGGAGTAGTGGGTTCCGATTTTACAGTAAAAAGTTTTGAAGCCAGTTTAAAAGAAAGCAGAAAAAACTTAACTAGAACTGAAATATTTGCTCCAGTTAGCGGCATTGTATCCACCTTAAAAGTAGAAAAAGGCGAACGTGTGGTAGGTACATCGCAAATGGCAGGAACTGAAATGATGCGCATTGCCAACTTAAATGCCATGGAAGTAAGCGTGGATGTAAATGAAAACGACATTATAAAAGTTGGTTTGGGCGACACCGCATTGATTGAAGTAGATGCTTATGGAACTCGAAAATTTAAAGGAATAGTATCGGAAATAGCCAATAGTGCAAGTAGCACAGCCGCAAGCACCAGCGACCAAGTAACCAACTTTGTAGTAAAAATTAGAATTTTACAAAGCAGTTATGCTGATTTAACAGCCAAGTTTGGCAAACGCAAAGCCGTTTTTCGCCCAGGTATGAGTGCAAGCGTGGAGGTACAAACTGAAGTAGAAAAAAATGTATTGGCCATTCCAATTGAGGCAGTAACCATTAGACCCGAAAGTGCATTGGATACTACAAAAACGGACGATAAATCGAAAGAAACTATAGTTAAAACTGATGACTCGAAAGAGGAAATAGAAGTAGTATTCGTAAATAATAACAACACAGCAAACATTAGAAAAGTAAAAACGGGTATTCAAGACGATAAAAATATAATCATTATTTCGGGCTTAGCCAAAGGCGATGAAGTGGTAAGTGGCCCATATTCCATTGTATCTAAAACCTTGAAGCATGGCGATAAAATAAAGAAAGTAAGTAAAGAAATGCTTTTTGAAGTAAAAAAATAGGTTTGGAATTATATATTTGAATTTATAATATTCAAAATATAATGAAAAGAATTTTTATTTTAATACTTGTCTCTTCCACCTTATTTGCTAATTCACAAACCAACTTAAAGCTTACCAATACCTTGGTGGAGCAAGTGCTTATAGGAAACTATAATCCTAAATCGTTTTATCCATCCATTGTTTCATCTAATAAGAGTGAAATTATAAATGGACTATTGAATCAAATTAATACCGATTCAGTAAAAAGTTACCTTCTTCAGCTTGAAAAGTTTTACACGAGAAACACTGGTTCCGATACTGTTTCCGACATTAAAGGAATTGGAGCAGCGCGCAGATGGATTTATAATAAACTAGAAAGTTTTAAAAATAATAGGCCTTTATTAACCACTTATTTTCAGTTTGATCAAAATATATGCAATTCTCTTCAACATAGAAATATATTAGCTATTCTACCAGGAACTGATACCGCATTAAAAGAAGTTTGTTTAGTAGAAGCTCATTTAGATTCGAGGTGCGAAAGCAGTTGCGATACCAATTGCTTGGCCAATGGGATGGAAGACAACGGAAGTGGAGTAGCCTTAGTTTTAGAATTAGCCAGAGTATTGAGTAAGCATAATTATAAACGAACTTTAGTTTTTATGCTTACAGTTGGCGAAGAGCAAAATTTAAATGGTTCTACTGCATTTGCTCAATATTGTGCCGACAAAAAAATTAAAATTTATACAGTTTTAAATAACGATATAGTTGGTGGAATAATTTGCGGAAAAACAGCATCTCCTCCGGGTTGTCCTGGCGAAAACAATGTGGATAGCACCAATGTTAGGTTGTTTTCGTTTGGAACCAATGCCTCGCTGCACAAAGGGCTAGCAAGGTTTATTAAATTACAATACTTAGATGAAATATTTAATTTAAGTACTGTTAAATCTACCATTAACATAATGAATGCCGAAGACAGAACAGGCAGAGGTGGCGACCATATTCCATTTAGGCAAAAAAGCTTTTCAGCAATTCGATTAACTTCTGCCAACGAACATGGCGATGCCAACCCAATTGCTGGCTACCAAGATAGGCAGCATTCTTCAAGAGATATTTTAGGTAAAGACATAAATGGCGATAGCCAATTGGATAGTTTTTTTGTAAATGCCAATTACCTAAAACGCAACGCCATTATAAATGGAAATGCACTGGCCATGGCAGCAATGGGGCCCAATACACCCACTTTTACCATTGCTAACGATGGCAATGGCATAAATATTAAAATAGTAAGCATTACCAATTACCCTTTTTATAAAATAGGATTTAGAAATAAAACAAACGATTTTGATACATTAATAACTATAGTAAACAATGAGTACAGGGCTTTTCATGTGCGCAAAGACAGTATATATTTTGTAAGTGTATGCGCAGTTGATGAAAACGGAATAGAAAGCTTGTTTTCGCTAGAACAATTTGTGAAAGTTAATGGCTCACCTGCTTTAGGAGTTAATCAATTAACAAAAAATGAGAGTAGTGTACATTTGCTTAGTATTATTCCAAATCCATTTGATGAAACTACCACCTTTAGCATAGTAACCAACCAAAACTTAAAAGGTAAAATTGCTACAATAATAGTTACAGACTTAACAGGTAAACAAATAGAAAAAACCAAAATACAATTAACGGAAGGAATAAACGAAATAATGTTTGAACCCAAGCAATCAAAAGGGAAAATGTACATTGCGACATTGCTGGTTGATGATAAAATAATTGAAACCGCAAAGGTGTATTTTAAGTAAATAAAAATACAAGTAAAATAGCTTTCAATTGGTTTTAGCCCACTTACGCACTCGCTCGCATCTTGCGAGTGTGAGTTTATTGGGCGTCCCGCCTTTTTTAATAACAATAAGATAATCAGCCAGAGGCTTAACTAAATATTCACTCGCAAGATGCGAGCGAAGGCAGAGGCTTTCAATTGGTTTTAACCTGTTTCAAATGGTGGTAAATGCATTTCAAATGCTGGTGAGCCCATTTCAAATGCCAATAAGTCTGCTTCAAATGCCGATAAGTCCGCTTCAAATGCTGGTGAGCCCACTTCAAATGCCGGTGAGTGCAATTCAAATACTGGTAAGTATGCTTTAAATGCCGGTGAGACCATTTCAAATGCTGGTGAGTGCATTTCAAATGCTGGTGAGCCTATTTCAAATGCCGATATGTACAATTGAAATAACGATAAAGAAATTTGAAATAAAATTATGTCTATTTAAAATACTTTTTAATTGACTAGAAATACCATTACGCTCTCGCTTGCATCTTGCAAGTGAGTGTTTAATGGGCGTCCCGCCTTTTTAATTAGTCGACCCTCAAAAAGTCATTTTCAATTTTTCTTTGCTTTCAATTTCTTGTAACCATAAGATGCACCTGCAATTGCAAGTAAACTAATGCCACCATCTAATGGCACATCTTGTGGTTCATCTTCAAAACCACCAGTTGTACTTCCAGGTTGTGCATTGGCAGCAAAACTTACCGCTACTACTATGGCTACTGCCATGATTATTTTTGTTATATTTTTCATTTTTTTGTTCGTTTATTGTTATTCGATTTTCGTTGTTCGTTTCAACACGATAAACGGGCAACTAACAACGGAAATCGGTTGTTATTTTACAAATTTTACTGTTTTATTAAATCCGTTTTGGTTACTTACTTTTACAAAATAAACTCCGTTGCATAATGTTTCAATGTTTAACTGAGCATTGTTAATAGCCATATTGGTTTTTAACAATTCAGCACCTGAAATATTATAAACCACTACTAATGTGTTTTTAAAGCTACTATTGCTAATGTTTATATTCAACACTTCGGAAGCAGGGTTAGGATAAACCAACATTTGGGTTTGATTTAATAAAGTAAACTCGTCAACATTGGTTTTGTCTAAATTCAATATCAATTCAAAACGGTTATTACCCCATTGGTTAACTCCAGCACCCATGTCAAAAGTATATTTAGTGTTTTTTCTTACATCAGTAGTTTTGTTAGTATATCTATCAAATAAATGAACAGTAATATTGCTTTGGTAATTATCCATGTTTTTAAAATCAAATTTGTAGGTACCTACTTCTGTAGCTTCTACATTTAATTTAATATGGGTTTCGTCTGATACAAAAGGGATACAACTAGCAGTTAATTGAATAGAATCTTCACCATAAGCCGATACATTTAAGTTTTCGTTACCTATTTTTTTAGTGTCAAACTTCTCGCTATTTAAAGTAGCACCTTCGTACATTTTTATTACTATATAATCACTTTCAGAAGAGTCTTTATAATATTTTATTCCAAATTCATCTTTGCTTACATCAGTTTTGTGTAACGAAACAGGAGTAGAAGTAACTGTTTTGTATTTTTCTTTAAAGACAAAAGTAGGAGCACCTGTAGCTTGTATAAAAAATGCCGAACCTGAAGGAATAATACCCCCAGTTAATCCACTAGATGTATTGCTAGTAGCATTAAAACTTTTATATGAATTAGATGTGGCATCAAATACATACACATTAGGGTCAATATTATTAATTTCTGCAGCTACACCTACATCAAAGTGTGTATTAAAATCGTAAGCACATGGGTAAGGATTACCTAAAAAATTCCAACCTGTTTGATTATTGGTTAATGATGGTGGTACTACATTTCCTGAGTTTATGGTACCAGTTAATGAAAGGGTTACGGCAGTTTGATTTATTGCGTTACCACCAGCACCTAACTGGTTAATTACATTAGCAATGGGTCCTCTAACAAATGCTCTGAATCCTTGTCCTGCAGTTAAATCTGTAGCTGTAGTTACATTTTCCCAACCTAAGTTTAAATTGCCTGATGTTGAGTTTGCTTCTACATAACTTCTTACCGAAGTTGTAGAAGCAGCGGTAGCATTTGTTATATTGTTATAAGTTTGGTGCCATCCATTTGAATTTAAATCACCAACTACTGAATTGGTTGTAGTACCAGGGCCTGTAATAGCAAATTGGCTTCTCCAATTAGCAATAGTTTTACCTTGAACCGGTGAAGATAAAAATCTCCATCTACGACCTGCACTCGCTATATATCTTTGAACAGCTACATCGCCTGCAATACTATTACCCACATTTACACCAGCATTGGTTAAATCTGCCACACTTGCAGTAGCACTTGCACTTGATACCAAAGTTAAATTGCCACCAGTAGTTAATGTTCTATTGTCGCCTGTAAATCGCACTATACCATCTAAGTTAATTGCTCGGTTTAGTGTAATGCTTTCTCCTACAGTTAAATTATCTACTGTGCCAATTGTGCCTGATGCTGGAAATGGTGTTGTTGTTGCTGCATTAAAGGTATAGCTATTTCCATTAGCACTAAAAGTTTTTGTGCCACTTACAGTTATATTGCCATCAATGCCAGAAGGACTACTTGTTATTATTCCACCTTCATATTGTATTGTAAAATTACCAGTACTCGAAATGGTTTGAGTTCCTATACTTAAAAGTGTCGCATTTAAAAAAGTTTTTGTTGAATTAATTCTTATATTACTTGCTATTGTTAAACCTGTAACGGTATCAAAACATTTATTTTCTATATCATTAAATGATTCGCCACCTGTTACACTCGAAGTAAGCGTTTGGGGCGAATTACTATTAAACGTAAAAACGATGTTTGTTTGCTTAGTTGGTTGAGTAGTGCGATTGTAAGTATAGTTACCATAAAAATAAAAATAAGGAGATGTACCTACTGTTCCAAATGTTATGGCGCCAGCAGCAGCAGCAACAGTAAAATTACCATTAAAATAATAATCAAATTCTGCAGTTGGACCGCCAGCTGATTGAAAAGTTACAGCACCGCCCGCCCCATTAATATTAATATTATTAAAATGAGCCTTGGGAGCTTCTAACAAAGAACTGTTATTTCTAAAATTGGTGGTTCCTGAAGTGTGAGTGGTTGTAAGAGTGCCCGTTAAACTATAACCATCACTGTTACCATCTAAATTAACATTACCTCCTCCAGAAAGAGTTATTGTATTGCCCCCATCTAAAAACTGATTTGAAGAGCCAGTGCAATTAAGGGTTAAGTTATTTACCAATGTAATATTTGTTCCGCTAGCTAAGGTAAAAGTACCCGTTTTACTAACTTTGGAGTTAATTTCAAAGTTCCTAAAGGTAGATGTGCCAGTAGCAGTAAATGTTTGGTTGTTTGAACCAGATGCTAATAAATTTATTCTATCTGTATTTGGATTGGTAGCACTAGCCTGAACAGTTATATCTCTTGAAACTTTTAAATCAAACCTGTCGGAAGCTGCACCAGGATTAGTAATGGCAGTGCCAGCACCATTTAAAATCAATGTACCATAAATGCTTGATAAAGGTATATTAAAGGCAGCACCCATTCCAAATCTAATAGCACCATTTTTAATATCACCAAAATAGGGTAAAGTAGCGTTGCTAATTGTTAGTTGATTGGTACCAGAGCTTGCAGAATTCATTTCAATCAAACCTGTTATAGGATTGGCTGCTCCTATAGCAACTATAACAGAAGATGATGCCGCATCGCCAATTTGAATTTTAGAACCATCGCCACTCACCGTAAACGAACCAACACTAACTGTTGAAACAGTTGAATTGATTTTAAATATTTGATCTGCTGATGTAAAATTTGGAGGATTTGGTGTCCAATTAGTAGTTGTGGCTAAAGTACCACTACCGTTATAGGTGTATGTAGTAGGCGAATAAGCTCTAATATCAATATTGTCAATTCCAATTCCACAGCTATTACCTGTTGACTGCCCTCTAGTTGTTGCCCATCTAAATTGATAATCTGTACTTGATGACAATCCAGACACATTAAATGAATATCTGTCAAAATCTGCAGATGCATCATCATCACCACGGTTGGCAGTAGCATTGCTATAATAGCTAAACGAACCATCTACGGTAGTCCAAGCACCCGATGTGCCAGCTCTATATTGTAATACTACACCTACATTTCTAGCAGATGCTTCGTTAATAAGCTCTAAATCGTAAGACACCCTAATGGAGGTATTTGCACCTGTATTAATAGCAAGTATTAATAGCAAGTATTAATTGTATAGCACCATTAGTGGCATTACTTGATGTTTGAATATATATTCTACCATTAGCTGCTATAGCGTACCCATATACACCCCCTGTAGTAGTGGTTGTAGTTCTAAATGTAATAGCGGTTGAGTTAGCACTTGGTGCACTGTTTTCGGCATCGGTTTGCGAAACCGTATTGTCACCATTAGCAGCCCAAGTGGCAAAACCAGCTGGCAACGAACTAAAACTTGCAGCACCAAAATCTTGGGTGTAAGGCAATGCTTGTGCTGTGGGGTTAGTTTGCGCCATTGCCCTATGGGCAACTAAAACCAATACCATAGCCAAAAGGCTTAGTAATTTTTCCATTGATAATGTTCTACTTTTAGTGTTACTCTTCATTGTTATTAGTAATTGTATTTTCATATATATTATTTGTTATGTTTTAATTTTAATGAAATTAGCGTTTGATTTAAATTGAATAAATGATGGAATAAATTTAGTTAATTTTCTTAATTATAAATTTATAGCAATAAAATAAAATTTTCAATCAATGTTGTTAACTAATAGTTAATTATAAAATTTTAAATAGTTATTTTAACATTTTTATCTAGTTTGTTGGTCACAAATTTACTAAACTAGGGTTAGATGTGTAAAACACTAGATACAATTAAAATGGCTAATGCCATGCACCACATTGTTTATTATGTGCAATTGAAGGTGCAGCAACAACTTTCCATTCTAATTTATTGGTATGAGAACCTTCTTCTCTTATAACAGACGTTTGATATTTAGAATGTGTTGCCTAAGTTGTTGAAGATGCTCCCTGAGCATGTTGAAGGCGACCCTAGTAAATCTGGCTTTCAAATTGGAAGTAGTGGTGAAAGAATCTATTTTTACTTTTACAGTTTAGACAACCTGATAGAAGAACTAAAAAAAATAACATTGAACAAATAAATGTATTTAAAGTGGACTATAAAAAAGTTGAAAACGAAATGGAAACTCATACCATATTGACAGCAAAGAAAAAAACGATAAAAATAATAATCATCCTTTGCAAAATTTTATTAGCCAATAGTTATACAAATGATTGAAAATATGAAACAATTAAATAATATTGGCACATAAAAGCACTGTTTTAAAACCAATGTTTATTTTATATTTTGCCAACAAATAAATAAAATATGAAAAAATACTTCTTACCTTTCTTAGTACTTCTTAGCATTATTAACACAAATGCTTTTGGAAGGGATATTTTTAGTAGAAATAATATAAAATGGCCTGCTAACAGAACCTTGTTTTTTGGCAGCTTATACCAAGGTGGTCCCACTTTAATATTTGATTTAAATGGCAAACAAATTGCTAACCTGAATGATATTACCAAAAAAACCATTTACTCGCAAAATGTGGAGGAACTATTTGGTATTATTAAAGTATCGAGCAATGGTATTATTACTTATTTCGATAGTAAAAATGATTTTAAACAAATAGGCCAAGAGTATGTGTCGGGTACTTTATTTAGCGAAGGTTTGGCAATAGTTGCTGCCAAAAACGAGGGCTTAAAAATAATAAATACCAAAGGCGAAGTGGTGGCTTTGCTAAACGATTATAATGGCAAAACCATAGAAGAAGCCTACGAATTTAAAAACGGTTTGGCGGCATTTAAAAACAGTAAAAATTTATGGGGTTTTATAGACTAAACTGGCAAAGTGGTTATAGAGCCAATGTATAGTAAAGTAAGTAATTTTAACGAAAACTATTGCGTGGTGGAGCAATTGGATTTGGGGAAAGTAGCTGTTGGCATAATAGACAAAAAAGGCAGTTTTGTTTTTAACTTAACAACCAATATGGTGTTGGCAAACGAAGTGGTAAATGGAAAAATTGCTTTTAGAAAAAATCATAGAGGTTGCGGAATGATGGCTGTAAATGGAAAAGTTTTATTTGAACCTAACCCTATTTACGATTGGGTTTTGCCATATACCAATGCCAATTTTACCCCATTTATTACAGGCGAAAAGTATGGAATATTAAACAACAAAGGCGAAATAATGGTAAGGGCAAAGTTTGATTTATTAGTGCTTATGGGTAACCAATTTATAGGGGCTAATTTAAGAGAAAGCAATGAAACAAATATTTACAATTTAAAGGGTGATTTAGTGAAAAAGATTCCCTATTTATTTATTTTACCCTTGCCCAATGGAAACTTCTTAGCCATGGAAAGAGAAGGAACTATATTTTTAGATAAAAACTTAAAAGAACTTTCCAAAAGCGCAATTTTTGACAATAATAAATTTAAAGTTATTAATGAAGAACCGCAACCAGCCAAAACCAACTATTTTGATACCAAAGAACTAGTTAGCCGCATAGCCAATAAAATTGGAAACAATAGTATTAATGGTTTAAATGCTAACGATGGAGTAAAACAAATGATTGACAAATTTGAGTTGAAAAAGAATAGAGATTATTCAGGGGAGAATGAAGTTTATGGAGAAAATGAACTTGCTCAATTAGAAATGTATGCAGGATTAAGCAACAATAATAGAAATGTATTTGGAAAGATAGATAACAAATACTTGAAAGGTGATTTAAGTAACCAGGAGTTAGATGATAGTCAAATGGCAGATGCTATTGAGGAAGCGGCTATAATTGCAGATTCTTTGGCAGCATTAGAATCGACTTTGATGGCAGATGGAGAACCTGACTATAATGATGGTGAAAAGATGTATTTTGACTCATTGAGTTATTTAAGCGAAACTAAAACACAAGAAGTTTCAATCCCAGAACACATTGATTTATCATACAGTAGAATTAATTTGAGGTTTAGTGACAATATAAAACTAAACCATTTTGAAGAAAAAACCAATACCTGCAACAGTTGTAAACTAAAAGGAACAAACATAAACCCCAATGCAAAATTAGTTGGTTATAACTTAACAATTAGCCTTTTTGGCAAAGCACAAGGAAAAACGGAAGAGTTTATAAAAAACCTAATAGAAGACTTGAAAACCAAAGGTTATACTTTTGAAAAAAACAAAAACGAATACATAATATTCAATACTAAGTTACAAAACAAAAAATGTGGTTATTTAAGTTTGCCTAATTTGGGTGCAAGTGAATTTAATTTAAATATTACTTTTTAATTTTTTAAAGAAAGTAATTAAATTACTTTCCATAAGGTATTCTGCTTACAATACTTCTTCCCAGGGTTATTTCATCGGCATATTCTAGCTCACCACCTATGGCTATTCCACGACTTATAGTAGAAATTTGAATAGGTAAATGAGCTAATTTTTTTGAAATATAAAATGTGGTGGTATCACCTTCAGGTGTTGCACTTAAAGCAATTATCAATTCTTTGGTATTTTCGGTTTCAGCCCTTAGTATCAATGATGAGATATTTACGTCATCAGGTCCAATTCCATTTATAGGTGAGATTACTCCACCTAATACATGGTATAAACCGTTAAACTGCGAGGTGTTTTCAATGGCCATTACATCGCGCAAATCTTCTACTACACAAATTAATTCAGGGTTTCGTTTATGACTTTGGCAAATATTGCAAATATCACCATCACTTACATTGTGGCAACGTTTGCAATATTTTATTAAAGTTCTAACTTTTTCAATTGCTTGCGCTAGTTTTATTACCTCTTGCGGTTCTTGTTTTAAAATATGCAACACCATGCGTAAAGCTGATTTTTTGCCCACACCAGGAAAACGTGATAATTGGTTTACAGCCTCTTCAATTAAGGCAGATGGAAAGTTCATGTGCTTTAATTATATATTTTTTGAAAAGTAATGTTTGATGTAATTTGTCATTTAATTTTTTTCTGTTCTTACTTTTTGTATGGGCAAAAAGTAAGCAAAAAGCCCACCACTAAATAAAAATTTCCATTTTTTTGTCGCAAAGCCCAACGCCACTCAAGCCAAAAATGAAAATTTCACACATTTAGTGGACATCCACCCACACCACTTTGCCCGCACCTTTCGTTGTAAAATTAATTTCATTTTATTTAAAGTGTTAAACTGCTACTGCTCCTTTAATTGCAGGGTATGGATTGTAATTATCTAATTCAAAATCTTCGTACATAAATTCAAAAATAGATTTTACATCTTTGTTTATTTTCATAGTAGGGTATGGCCTTACATCTCTGCTTAGTTGCAGCTCTACTTGCTCAAAATGGTTGCTGTAAATATGTGCATCGCCAAAGGTGTGAATGAAATCGCCTGGTTGTAAATTGCACACTTGCGCCACCATTAAAGTAAGTAAAGCATAGCTAGCAATGTTAAATGGAACGCCTAAAAACATATCGGCACTGCGTTGGTATAACTGGCAACTTAGTTTTCCATTGGCAACATAAAATTGAAAAAAAGCATGGCATGGCATCAAAGCCATTTTCTCTAAATCGGCTACATTCCAAGCACTCACAATAATTCTGCGGCTATCGGGATTGTTTTTCAATGTTTCAATTACTTCAGTTAGCTGGTCTATAGTTCCTCCATCGGCTTTGGGCCAGTTACGCCATTGATGGCCGTAAACAGGGCCAAGATTTCCATTTTCATCTGCCCATTCGTCCCATATTTTTACACCATTATCAGTTAAATATTTGGTATTGGTATCGCCTTTTATAAACCAAAGCAATTCATGAATAATCGATTTTAAATGAACTTTTTTAGAAGTAATAAGCGGAAAACCTTCGCTTAAATCGAACCTAATTTGTGCGCCAAATATGCTACGGGTCCCAGTTCCAGTTCTATCGCTTTTTTCAGCACCAGTATTGTAAACATGTTTCAGTAATTCTTCGTATTGGTTCATTTATAATAGATTATTTCACAAATAAAATGAATAATTTAGCCAACAAGGAATATTTTTTTAAACCAAAAAGTAACAAATATATTTTTTGGAAATTTGAAGCAGTTGACTTTTAAGTTAATTCAAACATTTATTGCCGTTCGGCATTAGCCAACATGAAAAGGAAAAACTATTCTGTTAATTTTTGATCCACATAGAGACAGAGAAAACATAGATTTTATATTAAATTTCCGTAGGAACGACATATTTATAGCAACGGGTTTTAACCCGTTAAAAAAATCCACCCCTTTTTTACGAAACCCCAAAATCTTTGCGAATGCCTTTGGCATTCGCAAAGATTTTGGGGTTTCGTTTGGTAATGTTTTTACATTTCACCCCCAGTTTCACTGGGGGCTATAAATATTAAACTCCTTCGGTGTTTCTCTTTTGGTGTTTCATTATTTAACATAAAACTTTCAAACGATTTTTATCAAATCAGTGAATTTGTGGCAAAAAACCAAACTGCTTTAATTGTTTTATGAATAAATCTGAGCTATCTGAGCTATCTGTGGCTAAAACCTAAGCTGCTTGAATAGTTTTATACTTTAAAGCTTCAATTTTGCTTTTGGCATAATTTAAGTCAATTACAATTTTACCTTTGGTAACTATATCTGGCGCATCATACATTAAATCAAGCATTATGGCTTCGCATATGCTTCGTAACCCCCTCGCCCCTAATTTAAAATCGAACGCAGTATCTACAATTAGTTCCACTACGTCATCAGTAAATTGCAATTCAATTTTTTCTAAATCGAATAAGTATTTGTATTGTTTGGTTAAAGCATTTTTTGGTTCTGTTAAAATATTACGCAATGCTTCTTTGTCTAAAGGATTTAAATGACACAATACTGGTAATCGGCCAATAATTTCTGGTATTAAACCAAAACTTCTTAAATCGGTAGGACTGATGTATTGCAACATGTTTTTGTCGTTTATTTTTCCAGTTTCATCTTCGTTTTTAAATCCAATTGCTTGTGTTTGTAACCTGCGTGCAATATGCCTGTCAATTCCATCAAAAGCACCACCGCATATAAACAATATATTGCTGGTATTAATCTGAATCATTTTTTGATCAGGGTGTTTGCGTCCCCCTTGAGGAGGAACATTGGCAATGGTTCCTTCTAATATTTTAAGTAAAGCTTGTTGCACCCCTTCGCCACTTACATCGCGGGTTATACTTGGGTTATCGCTTTTGCGACTAATTTTATCAATTTCGTCAATATAAACTATTCCACGTTCGGCCATTTCTACATTATAGTCTGCAGCTTGAAGCAATCGGCTTAAAATACTTTCTACATCTTCACCTACATAACCAGCTTCAGTAATAACTGTTGCATCGGCAATACAAAAAGGCACATCTAAAATTTTAGCCAAGGTTTTGGCTAAAAGTGTTTTGCCCGTTCCCGTTTCACCTACCATCATTACATTGCTTTTTTCTATTTCAATGTCGTTTTTTTTGCTTTTAACCAATAATCTTTTAAAATGATTATACACAGCCACACAAAGCACTTTTTTAGCTTCATCTTGGCCAATAACGTATTCGTCTAAATGGGCTTTTATTTGTGCAGGTTTTAGTAATACTAATTTGTTTAAAGGTGTTGATGATTTAACTTCTGAGTCTTCATTAATAATTCTATTTGCCTGCTTGGCACAATCTTCACATATAAGTGCATCTAAACCTGCAATTAAAAATTGTACTTCATTTCTTCCTCGTCCACAAAACGAACATTTATCTTCAGTTTTTTTTGCCATTATTAATTATACAACGCTATTTTTTTGCTATTAACGTGCAAATATAATACAATGTTAGCCTTATTTTGTTTGTTTTTTGGTTTATCACCAAAAAGGTATACCTATGCTTTAATAAAAAAAGCCCAAAAGGCCTATTGATTTTAGTATTGTAAAGGAGGATGACTCAAAAGGACAGCCTCTTGCGTTTAGTCACATTGAGCAAATACCGATAACTTTTAGTAGAAATGTTTTGAAAACGAGAGTATTAACTTCACCTTCGATAGCAATCGGACTCTATTTTAATTGACAAGCATTTTAAAGTATTTGAGACAGCCTTACTAAATTGCACCTTTTATAATTTCATCAACTATATTGGGGTCCAACAATGTAGTTGTATCGCCTAAATTTGTGTTTTCTCCTTCGGCAATTTTTCTTAAAATTCTACGCATAATCTTACCGCTTCGTGTTTTTGGTAAACCGCTAACAAATTGAATTTTATCGGGTTTGGCTATTGCACCAATAATACGTGAAACGGTTTGCATAATATTAAGTTTGGTTAAAGCCAGATCGCCATGTTGGGTTTCAATGATCACATAAGCGTAAATTCCTTGACCTTTCAAATCGTGGGGATAGCCAACAACTGCACTTTCTATCACTCCACTGTGCATGTTAATTGCATTTTCAACTTCTGCAGTTCCTATTCTATGGCCGCTTACATTTAATACATCATCAACTCTGCCTGTAATTCTATAATTCCCATCTTCATCGCGCAAGCAACCATCTCCTGTAAAATACATTTTATTATAGGTGCTAAAATAAGTAGTTCTGCAACGCTCATGGTCGCCATAAGTAGTTCTAATTATGCCTGGCCAAGGTTGTTTTAAACATAAGTTTCCATTAACGGAGTTTCCTAAAATCTCTTCGCCATTTTCATTCACCAAACAAGGATTAACTCCGGGCAATGGCAAAGTGGCATGTGCAGGTTTTTGTGGAGTAACATCTGCTAAGTTAGAAATCATAATTCCACCTGTTTCGGTTTGCCACCAAGTATCAACAATTGGGCATTTTTCTTTACCAATATTTTTATAGTACCATTGCCAAGCTTCTTCATTTATGGGCTCGCCAACTGTACCTAATACTTTTAGTGAACTCAAATCTTTGTTTTTTACAAAATCTAATCCATAAGCCATTAAACTTCTAATGGCAGTAGGAGCTGTATATAAAATATTTACTTTGTGTTTTTCTACTATTTCCCAAAATCTACCAGCATCGGGCCAAGTAGGAATTCCTTCAAACATTAACGAAGTTCCTCCAGCACTTAATGGCCCGTAAATGATATAGCTATGTCCGGTAATCCAACCAATATCGGCAGTGCAAAAATGTATTTGCTTTGGTTGATATTGAAACACATTTATAAAAGTATAATTTGCCCAAACCATGTAGCCAGCTGTAGTATGAACAACCCCTTTAGGTTTGCCAGTAGAACCCGAAGTGTAAAGAATAAACAACGGATCTTCTGCATCCATTTCTTCCGCGTTAAAATTTATTATTCCATTTTTTTCAAGTTGTTGTTCAGCATGTTCCATTTCATCTTCCCACCATAAATCTCTGTTTTTTAACATACTCACCGGAGTTCGAGTTCTGGTATAAACCACTACTTTTTTAACTAAATTATTTCCTATTAAAGCATCATCAATTACACTTTTTAGTGGAATTTCTTTACTTCCTCTATAGGCGCCATCGCAAGTAATAATAAATTCGGCTTTGGCATCTAATAATCTATCGGCAATGCTTTGAGCCGAAAAACCACCGAAAATTACTGAATGAACTGCACCAATTCGAGCGCAGCCCAAAACTGCATACGAAAGTTCAGGAACCATGCCCATGTAAATACAAACTCTATCACCTTTTTTTACGCCTAAGTTGGTAAGCATTTGCGCAACTTGGCATACGCGTTTATGCAAACGATTATAAGTAACAATTCGGGTTTTTTCATCAGGATTGTTTGACTCCCAAATAATAGCGGGTTGTTCGCCTCTTTCGACCAAATGCCTATCTATACAGTTTTCGGTAATGTTTAAAGTACCACCTTCAAACCATTTAATATTGGGTTCGGTAAAATTCCAATCAAGTACTTTATTCCATTTTTTACGCCAAGTAAATTGCTCTGCTATTTCGCCCCAAAACTGATCAGGGTTTTCTATGCTTTTTTTGTAGGCTTCTTGGTATTGTGCTAGGCTGGTAATTTGGTATGAGTACGACATTTGGTTTTAAATGAAATTATTTTCGAAAATAATAAAAAAAGCCTAAAACAATAAATGTTTTAGGCTTTTAAATGGCTTAATAGAAATCTAATTATTTTTGGCTAATCACAATAATTGTTTCAGCACCTTTTTTATTATTAGCAGTTGAAGAAAACTAATCTAAGCATTTTTACCGCTTGCTGGCATAAAAGCAAATACATTATTGTTCATTAAAGTTTTAATTTTAATAACTGAACCCGAAGTGAAGTCAATATATTTAAAAGTTGAATTTTTTTTACTGACCATAATTGCATCAAATTCAGTTGCTTTTATTGGAAAAGTTTAAAATTGGTATCGATTTGTATTTTGCAATCAGCTATTTCACTTCTCCAAATTACTTTAGCTTCATTGGTGTTAGTTGGAAAATCAAAATCATTTGTTTTTTTCATTATATTAAAAAATAAGATTTCATAGTAGAAAGGGTTAAAACAATAGTTTAAAACTCTTAAAATTTAAAATAGTAAACAATTTATTAAGAATTAAATAAGAACTATGTTTTTAATATAAAATTCTTATTTTTACCGCATTAATTAAATTTATATATATGAAAAAGTTTATTGTCTATTTTTTAATGATGTTGGTTTCAAGTATAATATTTGCTCAACCAAAGCCTGTTGTAAAACCTGTAACACCTGCTACTCCAGCTAAACCTAAAGTATCGCCTTATTTACTAAAAAAAGACTATGAGGAAATGCTTTTAAATATGGAAAGTAAAGTAAAAAGTGCAACTGAACTAAGTAATAATTTAAGAAGAGATATAGGAGGGAAAGATAAAAAAATTGCTACTTTGATTGGACAAATGGCAAAAGTGGAAGAAATATTAAATTCTAATGCTTTTAAAATATCTAATACTGAAGATTCACTAAGTAAAACTAGATTTTCGGTTGAGGTTTTTAGAAATGAAACGCAGGAAAAATTTACTCAATTGGATACTCAAATAGCTGAAGCAAAAAATAACAGCAATATGATGTTTTACATAGCATTAGGGCTTTCAATTATAATGTTTGTTTTATTATTAATACAAAATGGTAAGTTGAAAAAATCAATGTTAAGCCATACCATTCAATCTGAAATTAAAGTAAAAGAAGCAATAAGCAAAATGGAGGAAGATTTAAATACACAACAAAAATATTCATCGAACGAAATAAACAATGTAAAGCTTCAATTATTAAAAGAGTTTAAATTAGAAAATATAACAATAAATACTAAGATTGAAACTTTAATTAACACTTTAGAAGATTTAAAGAACAATAAATAAACGAAAAATATTATGGGAGAAATTAAAGGAAAAGTAAAAACGATTATAATGGATAAATCATCAGCACCTAGCGATGATATTACATTAGGTCCTCAATTAAGCTACGATGCAAGCAATAGCCAAGTAGCTGTTGATGCTATTAATGCAGAGTTTGGAACTACTTTAACAGTAGGTGCTTTTTTAGGTTTTAATAATATTGGCCAAGTGGGCGATTATATTGAAGGTGAAGTAGGTGGTTAATTATTAAATGATAATAAAAAAAGCTCCATTTGAATTTTCGAATGGAGCTTTTTTTATAATATATTTTCAGGTTATTTACCAACTTGAGTTGCCATTACAACCCTAATTTTTAGTCGGGTGCCAATGGAAAGTATATCAACTAGTTCTTGTATATTTAACGTTGCATCCATTCTTAAAACTATTGTTGGATCTTCTACTCCTGTGGTTTTTTCTTTTAAAATCTGTTCTAAATTATTAGCGTCTATTAATTCTCTTTCAAAATAATATTCTTTGTTCTCTTTTACCGTTAAAGCAAATTGTTTTTTGTTTAATGTTTGACTTTTTTCTGCTTTGGGTAAAAGTACTTTTATAACGTTCGGGTTAGCAATTGTTGATATTATTAAAAAAAATAACAACAAAAAGAACATAATATCATTTAATGATGATGTAGAAACCTCGGCTTCAAACCTTTTTTTTCTGCGTAACTTCATAGCTATAATATTATTTTTAACTATCTAAAATATCAATAAAATCAACCGCAGTTCTTTCTAATTTGGTGTTAAATTTATCAATCAAGGTATTTAATAAATGGTAGCCAGTATAAGCAACTACACCTACTACTAGTCCTGCACCTGAGGTTATCATTTTTTCGTACAAACCGCCTGCAATTAATCCAATACTTATATTATCGCTTACCGAAATATTATAAAAAATTTTGATAATACCCGAAATTGTTCCTATAAAACCTAACATGGGTGCTATACCAGCAATAATACCAAGCCAGTTTAAGTTTTTTTCAAGGTTACTTGTTTCTAAACTTCCCATACTTTCAATACTACTTTCAATGTCTTTTATGGGTTTACCAATACGCATAACACCTTTTTCAATAACACGACTTATTGGTGAGTTAACTCTTTGACAAAAAGCACGCGCAGCTTTTAAATCGCCTTTGGCTAATAAATCTTTTAAGTTATTTAAAAAATTAGCTTCCAATTTCGATGATTTTTGAATAAATATAAAACGCTCAATAATTAAATAAATGGTTATTACTGATAACAATCCAATAGGAACCATTACTAACCCACCTTTAAAAACCAGTTCTAAAAAATTTAATCCTTCTTGTGTATTTTCCATTTTATTAAAATAATTTTATTAATGGAACGAAAGTATTGTATCAATAGTTCAAAAAACATTTCATTTATAAACACTATGTACAAATTTCAAACATTATTTCTAATAAAGTAATCAAAAATTAATAAATTCATTTTTTGTAAATTATCCGACCTTATTTAACTGCTTTAAAGCCACCCAAAACCGTAAAAAGCTAATTATTAGCTGTTTTAAAATCTTTGCTTTTAAGAACTCAAAACATATATTTGCGCTCCTTTGTAAAATAAGCATTCAATTAACAATTTTATAAATAGTTAAATGGTTAATAGTTTAAACTTTAAGGACAAATAACAATAAAAATTAAAAAGAATACATACATAAAAAAATGAAAATTAAAGGAGCAGTTAAGTTTTTTGCCATTGCGTTAGTGATAGTTTCTATATTCCATCTATCGTTTTCGTTGGTAACTTACAGAGTAGAGCAAAAAGCAAAATCATTTGCAAATGGTGATTTAGAAAAAGAAAGAGCATATTTAGACTCAATTGGACGTGAAGTTGTTTACAATGTTGGTGTAAAAAAATACACTTACTTGCAGTGTAAAGCACATGAATTAAACCTTGGATTAGATTTACAAGGTGGTATGAATGTAACTTTAGAATTAAGTCAAGATGAATTGATTAGAAGTTTATCTAACAATAATCCTGATGCAAATTTTAACAAAGCAGTAAATGAAGCAACCGAAGCGCAAAAAACCAGTCAAAAAGAATATGTGGTTTTATTTGGTGAATCATACAATAAAATTGATCCAAATGGAAAATTAGCTGCTATTTTTTCAAATTCTTCCAATAAAGATAAGTTAAAATTAACTTCTTCCAACTCTGAAGTGTTGCAGTATTTAAAAACCGAAACTGATTTGGCAATTGAACGTTCGTTCAAAGTATTAAGAACACGTATTGATAAATTTGGTGTAACACAACCTAATATTCAAAAGCTAGAAGGTAGTGGTAGAATAATCATTGAATTACCTGGAGTTGATAATCCTGCTCGTGTACGTAAGTTATTACAAGGAACTGCAAAACTTGAGTTTTACCAAACTTATGACAATCCAGTTGCTTATGGTTTTTTACAACAAGCAAATGATTTAATAAAAAAATTAGGAGTAAAAGAAACTGCTGAAGTTGCCGATACTACCAAAGCACCTGAAAATGCTTTGGCAGAATTAAGTGGTAAAAAAGCGAATGATACTATTGCTGCTAAAAAAGACACTGCAAACAAACAAATGACTGCAGAGCAATATAGAATTGAGAATCCTTTGCTTGCATTATTAATACCAGTAGCTGACGAAAAAGGTCAACTTTCGCCAAATGGATCGTGGTGTGGAACTGCTGCAATTCGCGATACTGCAAAAATTAATGCTATGTTAGCTCGCCCTGAGGTAAGAGCAATAATTCCTAGCAATGTTAAGTTTGCTTGGGAATATAAAGGAATTGGTGAAAATGGTGGAGCAGTAAGATTTCATGCTTTAAAAATAGAACGCAATGGCGAAGCAGCCATGAGCGGTGAAAGAGTTATTCAAGCGGATAGGGATATTTCTCAACTTACAGGTCAAGTTGAAGTAAACATGACAATGGACGGACAAGGAACAAACGAATGGAAGAACTTAACAAAACAAAGTATTGGTCATTCAATTGCTATTGTGCTTGATAATTTAGTGTACTCATCGCCAAATGTACAAAACGAAATTCCTAATGGTCGTTCTGTAATTAATGGTGGTTTTTCTGACGAAGAAGCACTGGATTTATCTAACGTATTAAAAAGTGGTAAATTACCTGCTACTACTCGTATTGTAGAAGAAGCAGTAGTTGGCCCAACTTTAGGAGCTGAAGCTATTAGCCAAGGTTTATGGAGTATGATAGTTGCTACTATTATCATATTAATATTTATGGTGTTGTACTATAACAACTCTGGTTACATTGCCGATTTTGCAGTTTTATTAAACGTGTTCTTTATTATTGGGGTATTGGCATCAATGGGAGCAGCATTAACTTTACCTGGTATAGCTGGTATAGTATTAACTATTGGTATGGCGGTAGATGCAAACGTGTTAATTAACGAACGTATTAAAGATGAACTACAGAATGCACGAAGTTTAAAAAATGCCATTGCCGATGGTTACCAACATGCAAGCTCTTCAATTATAGATGCAAATTTAACTACATTATTAGCAGGATTTGTAATGTATGCATTTGGTACAGGCCCTGTTCAAGGTTTTGCAATTACTTTAATTATCGGTATTTTATCATCAATGTTTACTGCGGTATTATTTACCCGCGTGGTTACCGAATGGTGGATGGATAAAGGCAAAGAAGTAAAATATGCTACTGCTAAAACCATGAATGCATTTAAAAACTTCCATTATGATTGGGTAGGTAACCGTAAAAAATTCTATATATTCTCTGGAATCATTATTCTTGGTGGTTTTGTTTCTATGTTTACCAAAGGATTTTCTTTAGGTGTAGATTTTAAAGGTGGTTATACTTACGTGGTTCAATTAAGTAAGCCAAGCCAAACAGAAGAAATAAAAGCTGCAATTAAATCAGTGATAGGAAGTGCCCCTGAGGTTAAACAATTTGGTATTGGTGATAAATTTAAAATTACTACTACCTACAGAATAGACGATATAACACCAACTGTAGCAGATGAAGTTCAAGCTAAAGTGGTAGAAGGATTAACAAAAATTGATAATAACACAAAAATTTTAAGCTCAGCTAAAGTAGGACCAACCATTGCAAATGATGTAAAAACAGGTTCATTTTGGTCTGTAATTATTTCGTTATTTGGTATTGGATTATACATTTTAGTTCGTTTCCGTAAATGGCAATATACTTTGGGTGCTATTGTAGCATTAACCCATGACGTATTGATGATATTAAGTTTCTACTCAATTTTTGATGGAATTTTACCATTTGCAATGGAAGTTGATCAATCGTTTATTGCAGCAATTTTAACCATAATTGGTTTTTCAATTAACGATACTGTGGTTGTTTTTGACCGTATTCGTGAGTTTTTAAATATTCATAAAAAGAATACTCAAGATACTAAATCAATTATTAATAATGCATTGAATAATACGTTGAACAGAACAATCATTACTTCATTAACTGTGTTTATGGTAACTTTGGTGTTATTTATATTTGGTGGTGAAGTTATACGTGGATTTACATTTGCTTTATTAGTAGGTATTATTTTTGGTACTTATTCATCGTTAGCAATTGCAACTCCTCTTGTAGTTGATTTTGATAGAAAAACATATAAATAATTAAATATTAAAACTTATAAATTAAGAGGCTGTCTCAAAAGGACGGCCTCTTTTTGTTTTCTATCTTTGTGATTAGTTATTTAATTAAGTGACGAGTAGATGCTAGACTAGATTAGAAGAAGGTTATGAAGAACTGTGATGAAACATTGTAATTAACTATCCTTAGAGTTAGCGGAGCGCTCTAAGGATTTAAAATGAAATGAAGTGTCTCTGACACGGGTTATTGAATATATCAATTCAACAATAAATATTATTTGGCTGAGTTACAAACTCTGTTTCATTTATTAATTCGTAGTCTCCTTCGCTATGCCCAAGCGCACAAGACTACGAACAGTAGGGTTTGTAAACTGTTCTTAACTCAGCTAACATTTATATTTTTTTCAGGTCATTCCCCTTGCTGACGTAAGTGTTAAGCGAAGCATCACTTGTGAAAATAAGTAACTAAAGTTTGTAACTTTAGTCATCATAATATTAATAATCACACAACAATTCCGCTGGTTCGGATTTGCAAACCGAATCACATAATATAAGGATTTGTAATCCGCTTTTTACCATGCCAATTTAAAGCAAATATATTAATTGGAATTATTTTTTTTGCATTACAAATGCAAATAATACCTAAGTGCGTTTGCAATACCGCACTGGCTGCTATGGATGGCATATCCGAAATAGCAGAATCTTCCTTTAATAAGAAAGGTTCAATTTTCTGTTTCAAAACATCCAAAACTTGGTTTTGAAATGGATGTATTTGTTGTGGCATTTGTTTTTCTAGAACTGTTGTTATAATCTAAATATATTTTATCGTTTGCAGCTTGCTTTAATGGCAAAGCATTTCTGCAAGCAATGCAGTTTGGAATTAAATCGTAATTTCCATTAGGTTCATTTGCAAAACCAACCATTTGAATATCGGTGCCTATGTAATTATTTGCAACACTAAAGTTAGTTTGTTGTGGATTGGCAACAATTATTGGATTAGGGAATGTTACCGAACTAGTGTTTAAAACTGTTGGCCAAGGGTCTTTAACCACTAAGTTATTGTAACTTTTTGCAATTGTTAATTTTGGAAAAGTTTGAAAAAATGAAATTGCTCTTCCCGAATCGTTTGGATGCATGATAATGGTATTATGCGCTGCTACAAACAATGTTTGACTATAAGTTAAACCCAGCCGAGAAAGTACTTGTGGGGTGCACGATTTATCTGACAGATAAATACTATTTATAGCCCACCAAGTGGCTTCTTTGCTATCAATATTTGCATTTACTATTAAGTTATTAAAAAATCTGTTTTGAACACCAAAACATTGAATAGCGCTTCCGTTTCCTACTTTTAAAGAATTATTAAAAACTTCACCTATACTCGGTGCACCAACAATAATTCCATACATTTGGTTGTAAATTTTATTATACCCCCAATTGCTAATTTTATTATTATAAATTTTATAGTTTTTGGCACAGGCTACCTGAATTCCGTCCCAACCAGTGCTGTCAATAATGTTGTTATAAACTAAAATATTTTCAGCTAAATGTGGTAAAAAGCGCCAAGAACCATTATTGTAATTTATAATTCCATTCTTATTCAAACTTTCGGCAAATGTTTGGTTTATTTTTATAGCCAATCCATCACCTACATTGTAAGCGGTGGAGCCTATATAAAATCCTTCGCTGTGTATATTGTGAATGTAATTATCGTGAAATAATCCTGTTCCTAAAGTTGCTTGATTAACATAAGACCTAAAGTAATTTGTGTCCGTTACTACTTTTGAACCGTTATAAGGTTCAATAGATTTAAATTGAACTCCTTGAGCACCTGTATAACTAATTTCTGTGTGCTCTAACTCAACATTTTTAGTACCTTTATCAAAAATTATACCCATGCCTGCATTATTTGTAAAACCACTAATTTTTAAATTAAAGCTTGTTCCATTTTCGTAACCTGTAACTTTTATGTAATTACAATTGTAAAATACTAAACCATAACTGCTTTGATTACTTGCTTGTGTTATGTGTATTTTTTTACCGTTTGTATTTTTAATAACTATGGGTGTAACTGAGTTACCTGCCAAACCATTGAATTGTATTGGAGTTCTTGAAAAATAACCATTAGAACTTTGAGTGGTTGCATCAATAAAAAAGGTATCGCCAGCCGAAGCATTTACATACAAATAATTATAAACTTGAAGGCTTGTTCCGGCAGGAATAGGAATTGTTTGTCGGTTAAAACTTTGATTATAACTTGTTGCCTGAAATACTACTTCTGTGTTAAGTGGAATAGTAAAAACAGAAGAATGAGAGTAAAAAGGGGCAGTTAATAAGAAACAAGCGAGTAAATTTTTTATTTTCATATAGATTTATTTGTTTTACAAATGTGCAATTACATGTAAAAAAAATGTTTTAAAATTATTCTTTTTCACTCATCAAAACTTTATTCGAAAAGAAGTTAATAAACAAAACTACAAAAGCTAAAAAGATGGTAGATTGAGTACAAACTAAAAATTTACCAATGCCAGTTATTGGGTAATAATCGCCAAAACCTATTGAAGAAAGAGTAGTAAAACTAAAATAAATAGAATCGTACCAATTAGTAAATGGTTTGTTAAAATGATTGCCACAACCATATAAAAAAGCATAACTAAAAGCTATTTCAAAATAATTAAAAAACAAAAGCAACATGGAGCGCCTGTATGAACTTGGTTTAGCAATGGAATCGGATGCAAATATTAAAATAGGTACGTATAAAAATGTTTCTATTAAAAACCAAATTACTAAAATTAGAGCGTAAGGATTTGGAATCCAATTATAAATTACTAAAGATAATGAGAAAAGTAATTTAAATATTACAAACAAATCAATTGATAAGTCTTGGTTTATAGGTCCTTTTCTGCCAAAATAATTTTTAATATAAATACCTAAAAACAAAAAAGAAGAAGCAGCTAAAAACAACCTAAATATTTTTTCAATTCCTATGTCATCCTGGTGGTCGTTATTCCAAATTGCTTTTATGTTATTTATTCTATGAAGCAAAGCATTAGTGGGAGCTAAATTCTTTGTTTCTTTATTGCCTACAACCAGTTTTTTTAAAAATCTTTTCATAGTGTATGAATTTAATTTTTTTTATAATTTATTAATAAAAAGTAAATGTGTTTAAAACAGAAAATAAGTTATTCAAAAGTAAAGATAAAATAAATTAAACTAAAAATAATACTAAAACAGAAATTTGAAAATTCAATTACATTTGTTTTAATGGAAATACAATTTTTAGGAGCAGCACAAACAGTTACAGGGAGCAAACATTTAATTACTACAATTGAACACAAAAAGATATTATTAGACTGTGGTTTATTTCAAGGAAAAGGTAGCAGCGAAGGAACACAGAACAGGGTTTTTAATTTTGATCCAGCAAGTATTGATTTTTTAATACTATCGCATGCTCATATCGACCATTCCGGCAATATTCCTAACTTAGTAAAACAAGGCTTTAAAGGAGCCATTATTTGCACACCTGCAACTGCCGATTTATGTAAAATAATGCTAAGCGACAGTGCTCACATTCAAACCAACGATTTGAAATTTGTAAATAAACGAAGAATAAAAAGAGGTGAGACTCCTTTAGAACCGCTATATGAAATGGAGGATGTAGAACAAAGTTTAAAACAAATAATAACTGTTAACTACAACGAAAATTTTAATGTATGTGAAAATGTAAAACTTGTATTTACTGACTCAGGACACATACTTGGAAGTGCTGCAGTTAATTTAACAATAAATGAAGGAAATGTAATTAAAAACCTATGCTTTACAGGCGATATTGGCAGATACGATGGCTCTATTTTAAAAGATCCTCAGCCTTTTCCTCAAGCAAATTACATTATAGCTGAATCAACTTATGGCGACAGACTGCATACCGATAATACTATGAGTGAAAAACAATTGCTTGATGTAGTTTACAATACATGTGTAGTAAAAAAAGGTAAACTAATTATTCCTGCATTTAGCCTTGGTAGAACGCAAGAAGTGGTGTATGCCCTCGATCAACTTGCCTCGAAAAAAAAACTACCTAAAATAAATGTATATGTAGATAGCCCACTTTCAATTAACGCAACAAATATTATGCGCGAGCATGAAGAGTGCTTTAACGAAGACATAATAGAATATATGAAAAAAGATGAGGACCCGTTTGGATTTAATAATTTAATTTATGTAAAAACGGTAGAAGAATCGAAGAATTTAAATAGCATTAAAGAACCATGTATAATTATTTCTGCCTCGGGAATGATTGAAGCAGGGCGAATAAAACATCATGTAGCTAATAATATTGGTAACCCTAAAAACACCATTTTAATAGTTGGTTATGCCGAACCACATTCAATTGGAGGAAAATTAAGAAATGGTGATAAAGTAATTAAAATATTTGGCGAAGAACACCAAGTTTATGCCGATGTGGTGGTGCTTGATTCATACAGCGCACATGGTGATTACGAAGAAATGATAAACTACTTAAACTGTCAGAATAAAAGTAAAGTAAAACAAATATTTTTAGTACATGGCGAATATCCAACACAAGTTAATTACAAAGAAAGGTTGTTAGATGCAGGATTTAAACATGTATTGATTCCTGCTTTTGGCGATATTGTAAAAATTTAAAAAAAAATTATTGCTATTCTACTACATTTGCTTTGCATGAAATACAAATTACTTTATTTATTAATTTTTGCTTTAAACTTTAATGTTTTAAAAGCACAGGAAATACCAACTATTATTACCAATTCAACCATACATGTTGGAAACGGATTGCTATTAGAAAAAGCAACTATTGTTTTTAATTTAGGTAAAATTGTTTTTGTAGGAAATGATTATAAATCTATATTTAAGAATGCAACCATAATAAATGGGGAAGGAAAACACGTTTATCCAGGAATAATTTGCCTAAACAATTATGTAGGATTAACCGAAATAGAGGCAGTTAGAGCTACTCACGATTTTTATGAAAATGGACTAATAAATCCAAATGTGCGATCGCAAATTGCCTATAACACCGATTCTAAAATATTACCAACAATAAAATTCAATGGCATTTTAATGGTTCAAAGCGTACCTCAAGGAGGATTGATAAGTGGCACTTCAAGTATAATGAAAACTGATGGTTGGAATTGGGAAGATGCAACAGTAAAAGCAGATGATGGAATACATTTAAATTGGCCTGAATATGCAAGTGGAAATGCAGAAAAACAAAAGGAACAAGTTGAAAAAAGAGTAAATGAATTGAGCGCTTTTTTTGAAGCTGCTTTTCAATATCAAAAAATTGTACCCGAAGTATACAACGTTAGACTAGAAGCCATGCGAGGGTTATTTAACAAAACTAAAAAATTATATTTACATGTTAATACCGCCAAAGGAATTATTAATAGTGTAATGTATTTTCAAAATAAATATCCAACTATTCAACTGGTTTTGGTTGATGTAAATGAAATAAGTTTATGTATAGATTTTGTTAAAGAAAAAAATATTCCAGTCGTATTAAGTAATATTCACAGTTTACCTAGCCTTGCACATAAAGATGTAGACCAACCTTTTAAAAACGCAGCTTTGTTGCAAAAAGCCGGGATAGTATTTGCCATTAGCCACAAAGAAAGTTGGCAAACCCGTAACTTAATGTTTAATGCTGGAACTACTGTGGCTTATGGCTTAACAAACGAACAAGCACTACAAGCAGTTACTTTAAATGCTGCAAAAATAGTTGGAATTGATTCAACCTATGGAAGCCTAGAAGTAGGTAAAAGTGCAACAATTATAATCAGTTCGGGCGATGTGCTTGACATGAAAACAAATGACATTACCAATGCTTTTATAAATGGAGAAGCAATAGTTTTTAAAAATGAACAAAAAGATTTGAATGATAAATTTTTAAAGAAATACGATATTAAAAATTAATATTATAGCTCTTTAATAATTCTAAACCTCATTGCGAGGGATAATTTTTTTCAAAAAATCAATATAAAAAGATGTTGCAATGCTATGTGTCATTGTTTAAAAAAACTTGAACCACATAGAAAAATAGAAAACATAGCGTTTAAACTATGTAGTCTATGTATTGATGTGGTTTTTAATTCATTAATATAGAAATAAATATTTATATCATTCCTTATGTAGCATGCTAATCTAACAGCTAAAAAGATTGCTTGCGATAATCATCGAAAGTGCCTCGCAATGACATCAAGTGATATATTTAAAATTTAAAAACAATCTTTTGTAAAAGCACAATTTATCGCGTCTTAATTTTTTTTACAAAAATGATTGCAATAAGACATCCATTTGTTTAAAATACATTACTTATATTTAAACTAATTTTTCTATGAAAATCAATATTCCAAACCCTTGCCATGAAAATTGGTTCAAAATGACTCCAAATGAACAAGGCCGTTTTTGTGGCAATTGCCAAAAAACTGTGGTTGATTTTACCAACTTTTCTCCTGAAGATATTCAACATTATTTTACCAAACATTTCGGTCAAAAAGTATGTGGGCATTTTAAAAATGAGCAACTAGCTTTAATCAATATTCAAATTCCAAGTGCTATTATTTACCAAATACCAGCAAGCAGAAGATTTGCATTAGCTTTACTTATAGCTTTTGGAACAACTTTATTTAGCTGCACCGATAATAATGGAAATCATGCAGCGATAAGTAAAATAGAAGTAGTTGACAGTTTATCAGGAAATAATCAGGATTCTTTAGAAAGTAGCAATTCAATTAAAGCCACAAAAACAAAAGAAATTAAGCTCTTTGAACCTAGAAAACAAACAGGAGATGATTTAATTACACCAAACAAAAATAAACTAAAACCTCAAATAAATAATAATGTGTTACAAGGTACTGTACGAGGAATAACAAGTGCACATTTTGAAGAAGAGGTAGAATATACAACTGGTAAAGTTGTGCAAACAATTGACTCAAATACAATTTTTACTAACCCTGAGATAATGCCTGAATTTATTGGTGGTGAAAGCGAATTGTACAGCTTTATTAAGACTAACTTACGAATACCTGAAATCGTTAAAGAGAATAATATAAGCGGAAAAGTTATTGTACAATTTGTAATTGAGAAAAATGGAAGTATTTCCAATATAGATGTAATTAAAAAACTTGGCATTGGATGTGACGAAGAAGTGGTTCGTGTTATTAATTTAATGCCGTATTGGACTTCTGGAAAAATGAACGATAAACCAGTGAGAATGAAAATGGTATTACCCATAAAATTTGGTGAATAATTTTTATGGAAAACTAAAACCAATTGCATCTTGGAATTAGTTAATAAAAAAAACCATGAAAATTTACATTCCTGAACCATGCCACGAAAACTGGGGCGCAATGTCACCTAACGAACAAGGCATATTTTGTGGCAGTTGCCAAAAAAATGTTGTTGATTTTACTAAATTTAATACCCAAGACATTCAAAATTATTTTGCCAAATATTATGGGCAAAAGGTGTGTGGTCGTTTTAAAAACGAACAACTTTCACCAATAAATATTCAAATACCAAACACTGTTTTTAGCTATATACCAGCAAGTAGAAAATTTGCTTTGGCTTTATTCATAGTATTTGGAACCACACTTTTTAGTTGTACCGATAACAATGGAAACAATGCCACCATTGGAAAAGTAGAAGTAGTGGATAGTTTGAAAAGGGAAATTGATACCATAGAAAATACTGAAATTGGGGAAATAGCTATTAAGCCAATAAATGTGGTTAAACATTCTGTCGATTTTTTTACAACACAAGGAGAGGTAGCTTATCCTGAACCAGAAACAATGGGAGTTCCTGCTGAAAATCCAATTATGGGTGATACCATTATTGAAGAACCTATAAAACATGAACCAATAAAAGGCAAAGTAAAATTAAACCAAATTGATACTTTGCCTAAATTAGAAAAAAACATTATTCATACCATGGGAATGATTGCGCCTGATTATAAAATTGATAGAAACAAATTAAATTCGAAAGAATAAATTCGAAATTCGAAAGAAACCTAACTTTCCTTTTTCTATTTATTTAGTAAAATAATTTATTCATCTTCGTTGCGTTTAAATTATTACCTCCAATGACCAACGATAAATACATGAAACGTGGCGTTTCATCGCAAAAAGAAGATGTTCACGCAGCTATAAAAAACATGGATAAAGGATTATTTCCCCAAGCATTTTGTAAAATAGTTCCTGATTATTTGGGTGGAGATGAACGTTTTTGCAATATTATGCATGCCGATGGAGCGGGAACTAAATCGAGTTTAGCATATTTGTACTGGAAAGAAACAGGCGATTTATCGGTTTGGAAAGGCATTGCACAAGATGCAATCGTAATGAATTTAAACGATTTATTATGTGTTGGTGCTTTTGATAAAATCATCCTATCATCAACCATTGGACGTAATAAAAACTTAATACCGGGCGAAGTAATTCAAGCTATTATTGAAGGAACTGAAGAGTTTGTGGCCATGTTGCAATTGCATGGAATAAACATTCATTCTACTGGTGGCGAAACTGCCGATGTAGGCGATTTAGTTCGCACCATTATTGTTGATTCAACAGTTACTGCAAGAATTGAAAAAAGTAAAATTATCTCAAACCATAAGGTAAAACCCGGAAATGTAATTGTGGGTTTTGCTAGTTATGGACAAACTACTTACGAAAACGAATACAATGCCGGAATGGGAAGCAATGGTTTAACTATGGCTCGTCATGATGTGCTTTCATCTTTTTATAAAAAATTTGCTGAAAGTTTTGATCCGCAAGTTCCCGATGATTTGGTGTATACTGGTGGTTTAAAATTATCTGAACAGCTTTCGGAAAACCCTTTAAATGTGGGTAAAATGATACTTTCACCAACCAGAACGTTTAGCCCAATTATTAAAGAAATTTTCGAAAAACATTTCGATAAAATAGATGGAATGGTTCATTGCACGGGCGGTGGTCAAACAAAGGTTTTACATTTTGTAAAAAACGTTAAAATAATTAAGGATAATCTTTTTAAAACTCCACCATTGTTCAGCATGATACAAAGCCAAAGCAATAGTGAGTGGCACGAAATGTATAAAGTATTTAACATGGGAAATTTGTTGGAATTTTATACGGATGAAACCACTGCTGAAGACTTAATTGCAATTGCAAACAAGTTTAATATTGATGCGCAAATAATTGGTAGAGTAGAAGCTGCAGAAAAGAACGAACTGCTTGTTATTACAGAGCATGGCGAGTTTAAATATTAAAAAACACTAATTATAAAGTGCCTTCACTTCATCAGCATTTAATACACGATTGTATATTTTAATATCATCAATTGCTCCCTGAAAATAATAGTTTCTTCCATAACCACCTCCATTGCCTATTACCAATGGTTTATCGGTATTTGTAAATGATTCATTGATGTTTCTATTGTCAATACCATTTTGCAACACCCCATTTTGATACACTTTTAAAGTGTTTCCATCAGCTATAAAAACCAAGTGTTGCCAAGTATTTATATTAATTTGTGCAGAGGCATTTAAAGGATCAATTCCGTAAACTGTATTGGTTCCACTGGCTATCCAATTGTCAAAATTAAAAAACTGTTTGTTTCTAAAGTGATTGTCAATACTATATTCAAAACCGCCATAAGCACTGCGTTTACTTAAAATAGCGCATGGTTTCAAAGTATCTTCTAACAATACCCAACAACTTATACTAAAAATATTATTAGTAAATGAGGCATTTTCAATATCTCCAAAAATTATTTCAGCCGAATCTGCCCTATTAAAATGAACAGCACTATTTGCTTTGTTATTTCTATCATTAACAAACGTAGTTTTTTTGCTTACTCCTTTCATTTTATTAATGTCTTCGAGTAAATTATTATCAAACAAAATATTTAGTTGTAAACCATCATTTAAGTTTATGTTAGTTGTAGTTACCTTTTCTTTATTGCAGCATAATAAAAAAGGTATAATTAGTAATAGTATTTTAGACATGGTTTAGTAACGAAATAGCAAAGTATTTAGTAAAAAAAAGCCTTTAGTAAATTTACCAAAGGCTTTTAAAAATTACTTTTTCTTAAATCTTTTGTCAGGAGTACCGTCTTTTTTTAATTTAACTTCTTCCTTTTTGTTTTCTTTAAAACGTTTGTCGGGAGTACCATCTTTTTTTAGTTTAACGGCCTCCTTTTTAGGTGTTTCTTTTTTAGGTTTGTTTTGGGCAAATGTTGAAGTAGTAAAAGCTGTCAACAATAGGATTGCCATCACTTTAATTAAGTTTTTCATGTGTTATTTGTTTAAATTTTGTTTGTCAAAATTAATAAAATCAAAATAAAATCCAAATTAAATTAACTTTGAAAAATAGTTATGGAAAAATTCTATTTATCATCAAAGAAAAACAATGATGTAAGAGCAAAAAAACACTTAGGTCAACATTTTTTAAACGATGAAAATATTGCATTTAACATTGTAAAAGCGTTTACTGATAAATGTAACACACCCGATATTTTAGAAATTGGTCCCGGAATGGGTGTTTTAACTAAATACTTGCTAGAAAATAAAGAATTTAATACTTGGGCAATTGATTTAGATAAAGAATCAATAACTTATTTAAAAAGCCATTATCCTCAATTGGAAAACAGGTTATTGGAAGCTGATTTTTTAAACTTAAATTTTAATAATTACTTTACTAACAAGTTTAGTTTAATTGGCAATTTCCCTTACAATATTTCTAGTCAAATATTATTTACATTAATTGACAACAGAGATCAAATACCACTTATGGTGGGTATGTTTCAAAAGGAAGTAGCTGAACGTTTGGGAGCTAAACCTAGAACTAAAGATTATGGAATATTAAGTGTAATTACCCAAGCTTATTTTGATGTAGAATACTTATTTACAGTTAATGAAACTGTTTTTATTCCTCCACCAAAAGTAAAATCGGGGGTGGTGAGGTTAATGCGCAAAGAAACCGAACTAGGCTGCAATCCTAAAAAGTTTAAGCAAGTAGTAAAATTGGCATTTAACCAACGCAGAAAAAAATTAAGCAATGCCATTGGCTCGTTGGTGCAAGACAAAACCTTAATTACCGAATTTGCAGATAAACGCGCAGAAGAATTAAGTGTAGAAGATTTTGTAAGGCTTACCATTATTTTGTTAGGGGAAGATTAAAAAGCGTAAAATACAAAAATTTGCCTAGGGTGTTTCACCAACCAATTAAAGTTAAATGTTAATTCTGTAATCAGCTATAAATTGAAAGAAACTGTTGTTTGATAAATAAAACGTGGCAGTGGAGTATTTATAAACAAAAAGGTGGGTGAAAACACCATGTGCGTCAACTTAAGAAGCAAAAAAAGAGAAACTCCAAAGGAGTTTAATATTAATAGCCCCAATGAAATTCGGGGTTGTCGTATAAAAGTCTATATTCATTTTTTAACGGGTTAAAACCCGTTGTTACAAAATGTTTCGTTCCTCTGGAACTCAATTTTTATAGATGTTTACAAGAAAAAAACTTTAAATTAAGTTGACGCACATGTTGAAAACAACAACCAAAAGCAAATAAAATATGTATTTGTTTAAGAATTTTTATCGAAGTACTTAAAGGATATAATATGAAACGTAGTTTTGAAAAATAACCCCAATAAAAGACTTTGTAAAGCTTACTATTAGAATAGATAATAAACAAAAAAAGCCTTCAAATTTTATTTTGAAGGCTTTTGTATTTATAATAAATTTATGCATTTGCTTTTTTAGCTTCTACCGTTTTCTTTAACCATTCGTAAGTTACCGATTTAGGTCTTTCTAAAGGTAAACCTAATGCTCTATCCCAAAGTAATGAAGCCATAACACCTAAAGCACGGCTTACACCAAATAATACGGTATAAAATTCATATTCTGCAAAGCCGTAATGTAATAATAGTGCTCCTGAATGGGCATCAACATTAGGCCAAGGGTTTTTAATTTTACCTGTATTTTCTAAAATTGGCGGAGCTACTTTGTATATTTTCCAAACTATATTAACCAATTTATCATCGGCCATATAAGTTTTTGCAAACTCCTGTTGAGCAGTAAATCTTGGATCGGTTTTACGCAACACTGCATGGCCATAACCTGGAACTACTTTTCCTTCGGTTAAAGTTTGTTGAATATAAGTTGCAATTTGTTCTTCTGTTGGGTCTTCGCCAATTTCTTGTTGCATGTCTTTAATCCAACGAACAACTTCTTGGTTAGCCAATCCATGTAATGGACCTGCCAAGCCGTTCATGGCAGCAGCAAAACTTAAATATGGGTCAGATAGCGCAGAACCAACCAAATGAGTTGTATGTGCAGAAACATTTCCACCTTCATGGTCGGCATGAATTACCAAATACAAACGCATCAATTTATAAAATTCATTCAAATCGTAACCCAACATGTGGGCAAAGTTTGCAGCCCAATCTAACTTTGGATCAGGAGCAATGTGTTCGCCATTTTTATATGTTCTTCTGTAAATGTATGCCGCTACTACTGGTATGCGAGCCAATAAAGTGCAAACATCTTCGTAGGTATAATCCCAATAATCTTTTTTATTAATTCCTTCTTTGTATGCTTTAGCAAAAACCGATTCAGTTTGTAAAGCATTGATACCAATTGCAAACTGAGTCATTGGATGTGTGGTAATTGGCATTGCATCTAAAGCTGCAAAAACATGAGCAGGAACTGTTGCTCTCTGCGCCCAATTTGCTTGAATATCTAAAACATCATCGTAAGTTGGTAGTTCGCCTAACAGCATTAAATAAAACAAACCTTCGGGCAAAGGCTCGGTGCCTCCCGGTACTTTTGGTAATAATTGTCTTAATTCTGGTATGGTGTATCCTCTAAAACGTATTCCTTCATTCGAATCTAACAACGAAGTTTCAGTTAATAATCCTATAATTCCTTTTTGACCAGCGTAAACATCTTCTACAGTAAACTCTCCTAGAACAAAGTCAGCATTTTCTTTAACAAAGTTTCTAATTTCTACAGCTAGTGGTAGCGCTTTTTCGGCAAATTTTTTCTTTAATTCTGTCATTTTTTATAATTGTCGTTAAACAATGTTTTTACTTTTGATATATTTAACTGTTTTGAGTTTATGTTTGTATTGAAATAAAATAAATTTAACTACCACTGTGATTTCCTTCAGTTATAACAGCACCTTCGGTATCAATAATTTCTAATCGTCCATCAAGTTTTACAACGGCTCTACCGTTTTTAAATGGTCCTATAAAATCAAATTTACATTCAATAATTTCTTCTCCTTGTTCATTTAAAAAACCATATTTACCATCACGTTTTGCTTTTGCTTTTCCGCCTTCAAATGGATAAATTTCTTCGTATTTACAAGGAATAAACTCTTCGCCTTCCATATTAATATATCCAATTTTACCGTTTTTAACCACTTTTGCTTTACCTTTTACGAATGGATAAATTTGATCATAACCTTTTGCAACTTTCTTATTGCGGGGTTGAGGTTGAGCTTGCGTTAACGTACAAGCTAGTAATAAAATAGATAATAGGATTACTATGTTTTTCATAAAGGAGGGCGAATATGCTAAAATGTTTTAAATTTTCAAAGTATTGCCATTATTTAGTTCAGGTCATTTAGTTTATTTACAATAAAATCAAATTCTGTATCACTAATATTCAAATGTAAAACAAAGCGAATGAGGTTATTCCCCATACTTACCGCCTTTATATTGTTATTGTTTAATTCGTGTAATAATTTTTCAATACTTAATTGATTTTGCTTAACTTTAAATATTACAATATTGGTTTCGACAGGATAAACAAATTCAACAAACTTCTTTTGTTGCAAAACATTTGCAATAATTTTTGCTCTTTCATTGTCAATTGACAGCCTCGTTATATTGTTTTTTAATGCAAACAACCCAGCCGCTGCTATAAATCCGGCTTGCCTCATTCCTCCTCCCATGGCTTTTCTTATTCGGGTTGCTTTGAGTATATTGTTTTTTGAACCAAGTAAAAGTGAACCAATTGGAGCGCCCAAACCTTTACTTAAACAAATTGAAATGGTATCGAACAAGTTTCCATAGGTTTTTGGATTCTCATTATTTGCAATAATGGCATTGAATAACCTTGCTCCATCTAAATGAAAACCCATATTATTTTCATTACAAACCGATTTAATTTTGTTTAACTCGTTTAAATCCCAACAGGCACCACCACCTTTGTTTACTGTATTTTCAATACAAACTAATTTACTTATTGGAAAATGAATATTGTTTTTATCATTTATGTTTTCAATAACTTGGCTTGCTGTAAATCGTCCTAAATTCCCTTCTATTAATCTAACCGAAGCACCAGAATTTGATGCTATGCCTCCACCTTCATATAAATATACATGCGAAAGTTTATCACAAATAACTTCATCGCCCGGTTGGGTATGTAATTTTATTGCTATTTGGTTGGTTTGAGTTCCACTGGAGCAAAACAATGCAGCTTCCATTCCAAACATTTCAGCTGCAAATTGTTGTAATTCATTTACTGTTGGGTCTTCACCAAAAACATCATCACCTACTTTGGCATTCATCATGGCTTCAAGCATTGGTTTTGTTGGATTAGTAACTGTATCGCTTCTTAAATCTATCATTTTTAAAATTATTATTTAGTATAGTTTTTTACAAATTAAATATTTTTTACAATTTGCTTCTTGTTTTTTTATATTGCCACAAATAATTAATATTTAAATGGAACCCATTTTAAGTTTAGTAAATGTTTTTAAAAGCTATGGCGAAAAACAAGTTTTAAAAGGAATAAATTTAAATATTTATCCAGGTCAAGTTATAGGATATATTGGTCCGAATGGAGCAGGCAAAAGCACTACTGTTAAAATTATTTGTGGCCTAATCTCCGATTTTGAAGGTGAAGTTTTGGTAAATGGATTAGATATAAAAAAAGATGCTTTATTAGTTAAAAGTAAAATTGGGTATGTACCTGAACTAGCTGAGTTATATGATGTTTTAACACCTATTGAGTTCCTCTCGTTTATGGCCGAATTGTATATGCTAAATGAACAAGTAGCTAACGAAAGAATGACAAAAATGTTGATTGCTTTTGGACTTGAAGCAGTTATGAACCAAAGAATGGAAACGTTTAGCAAAGGAATGAGGCAAAAAGTTTTAATAATTTCGGGCTTACTTCACAACCCTGATATATTGATTTTAGACGAACCTTTAAGCGGACTTGATGCCAATAGTGTAATAACTGTTAAAGATTTAATAAGCAAATTAGCAAAGGAAGGAAAAACAATTTTTTATAGCAGCCACATGATGGATGTAGTAGAAAAAGTAAGCGACAGAATAATTTTAATTAATAATGGAACTGTGATAGCTGATGGTAGTTTTGAAGAACTAAAACAACAACAAGGCGATAAAAGTTTAGAACAAATATTCTCTTATTTAACGCAAGGTTCAAATAATAATAATGCCGCATCGCAATTGTTAGAAGCCTTTAATAACTAAAATTTTTATATGAATTTTATAGATAGATTTTTAGTTTTTATAGTATTGCTTCCAAAAGGTTTTTATAAAAGTTTTGGAGTAAATTACAATCAGTTAAAAACAATATTAAAGTATAAAAATATAATGGGCGATAGAACGCCCAAAGGCATTAATGCGCTAAGAAAAACTAACCAAAACAAACCAACTTCCAACGTAAGTTATTTTCAAACATTTTTATCTATTTTTTTAGGATTAATGTTTATGTTTTCATTTTACATTGGCGTAAATTATGAAACTAAATTAACTATCTATTTTTCCATGTATATGTTTATTTTAGCATCTACTTTAATAGCAGACTTTACTACAGTTTTAATTGATGTAAGAGATAACTTTATAATTTTACCAAAACCCATAAACGATAAAACGTTTTTACTATCGAGATTACTTTATATTATTATTCACATAGTTAAAACTGCTTTGCCAATGACCCTTTTAGGATTAATTTACATGGGTTACTACAATGGATTGTGGGCATTGTTTACTTTTTTTATTTTAATATTATTTGCAACATTATTTACAGTATTTTTAATTAATACCATTTACATTTTGGTATTAAAAATTACTACACCTAATAAGTTCAAAAGCTTTATATCTTATTTTCAAATTTTAATAACCATACTGCTTTACGCAGGCTATCAAATTATACCAAAAATTATTAGTCAATCTACTTTACAAGGCATAAATTTTAATTTATCTAATTTCTCCATGTTTGTTCCTTCTTATTGGTTTGGCGCAGCTTGGCAGTTTTTAAATAGTTTTGAAAACAGTTTTAAATTGATAGTTTGTACCGTTTTGGCTTTAACAGTTCCTGTTTTTAGTATTTGGATAGTTATACAATATTTAGCACCATCGTTTAATAAAAAATTGGCACTTATTGGCACTTCAACCGAAGAAGAAAAAGTAGTAAAGAGCAACTTAAAACCAGTTAAATTTACTAGCAATTATTTGCGTTTTTTTAGTGCTATTTTTACAGCAAAAGGAGCTGAAAGAATGAGCTTTATTCACACTTGGAAAATGACAAGTAGAAGCCGCGATTTTAAAATGAAAGTTTATCCATCATTAGGTTACTTGATGGTTTATTTGGTATTGGTGTTTTTAAAAAACGATGGAGGTTATGGCATTCAATTTCCCGAAGCAGATTCGTTTTTCTATATTTTTGTAGTTTATTTTTGTAATTTTATTTTAATTACTGCATTGGGCTATTTAAGTTTTAGCGATAAATTTAAAGCAGCATGGATATACTATGTAAGCCCAATTGATAAGCCTGGGAAGCTGCAATTAGGAGCGGTAAAATCGTTATTAACTAAATTTTATTTGCCATTAGCTGCTTTAATCTTAATACTTGTTTTTATGTTTTTAAAGTTGTCGTATTTACCCAATTATATTTTAGGAATAAGTAACCAAATATTAATAGTTTTAAGTATTGCCTATATTAGTTTTAAAGATTTACCTTTTTCTGCATCGGCAGGCAATAAAGTAAAAGGCAGCAGTTTTGTGCGTGGTATTTTTACTTTATTAATTCCATTGTCGTTTGGCGGCATTCATTATTTAATTCGCGATTTTTTACCTGTAGTTATATTGTTAATTATACTTTCGTTTATAGCCATTTGGATGGTTTTAGATTCAATTAAAAACAGGAGTTGGGAACAAATTAAAACACAAAGTGATTTTTAGTTTTTTAGTGCTTTGCTCTTCTCATTATTTTTTTAGTTATTTGCCTGTATGCAATTTAAAACTATAGTTGGGCAAAAAGCATTAATTAGCAAACTGATACAAACCACCAAAGCGGGCCGAATTAGCCATGCACAATTATTTTTAGGTGCCGAAGGAAGTGGAAATTTGGCTTTAGCCATTGCCTATGCGCAATATGTAAACTGCTTAAATCAAAAAGAGGACGATAGTTGTGGAGAATGTAGCAGTTGTGTTAAATATCAAAAATATGTTCATCCCGATTTGCATTTTACTGTCCCAACCATTTCGCCAAATAAGTTAACCAACGAAGTACTTGTGGATTTTAGAGAAGCATTGATAGAAAACCCTTACATGAACGATTTTGATTGGTTATGTAAATTGGACAATGGAGGAAATAAACAAGGAAATATTACAGCAGAAGAATGCAGAGATATTTTTAGAAAACTAAGCTTAAAAGCATACGAAGCCAAATATAAAACTTTGATTATTTGGATGCCTGAATACATGAAAAATGAAGGCAATATTATTTTAAAACTATTAGAAGAACCACCTGAAAATACCTTGATTATTTTAGTAGCCAACGACTCGGAAAAGGTAATAGCAACCATTCTTTCAAGGGCTCAACTAATAAAAGTTCCTCAGGTCTTAGATGCCGATATTGAAAAAACGCTTATTGAAAACTACAATATTGAACCCAATAAAGCCCAAGCCATTTCGAGGTTAGTGAGTGGTAATTTTAATTTGGCTTTGAGTTTAATTGATATTGAGCATGGAGATTACTTAGCCACTTTTATTGATTGGATGAGAAAATCGTTTAAGTACAATAAATCAACCCCAATTGGTCAGCCCGATGATTTATCGTTAATGGTTGAAAAATTGGCTTCTGTAGGAAGAGAGCAAGTTAAAAGTTTTTTAACTTACAGCAGTCAAATGATAAGATCGGCTTTTATTTACAAATATGGCCATGCATTATTACGAAAAAATACCGATGCAGAGTTGGCTTTTTTGAATCAGTTTAGTGTTGTATTTACTCCATCAAACTTAAAGTTAATAACGGTAGCAATTGACGAAGCCATTTTTCATGTAGAAAGAAATGCCAATGTAAAAATTATGTATTTAAATCTTTCTATGTATATTGGCAAACAATTACAAACGGCAAATAATAATTAAATTTTTTATTTTCTTTGTAAACAAACTGATTTTAAATGAGTCAGACATAAATTTTTTAATGTTAAATTATTTTAAAAAAATAAATATAAAATGGGATGTTCAAGTGGAGGATGCAGTACAGGTGGCTGCTCAAGTGGAGGATGTAGTACCGGAGGTTGTAATAAATTAAACACATACGATTGGTTGAGCGAGTTAGTAATGCCTACCAATATAAAACCTTTTGATGTAGTAGAAGTAAGCTTTAAAGGAACCAGAAAAGAATACTTTAGAAATAGTAACCTAGATATTACCAATGGTGATATGGTGGTGGTGGAATTAGAAAATGGCACCGATATAGGAAAAGTAAACTTAAAAGGGGAGTTAGTAAAACTACAGTTAAAAAAAGTTGGTTTAACACCAGAAAGCGAGAGTATAAAAAGAATTTTAAGGGCCGCAAACGATGCCGATTTAGCCAAACATAAAGAGAACAAAGAGCTTGAAATTCCTACCATGTTTAAAGCAAGAACACATGCTTTGCAACTAGGTTTAAACATGAAGCTGAGCGATGTAGAATACCAAGGTGATAAAAGAAAAGCTACTTTTTATTATACTGCAGAAGAAAGAGTAGATTTTAGAGAATTAATAAAAAAACTAGCCGATGAATTTAAGGTTAGAATAGAAATGAAACAAATTGGTTACCGCCAAGAAGCTGGAAGGTTAGGTGCAATTGGAAGTTGTGGAAGAGAGCTGTGTTGTAGCACTTGGTTAACCGATTTTAAAATGGTTCATATAAATGCGGCCAGGTACCAAAATTTATCAATTAATCAACTTAAACTTTCGGGGCAATGTGGTAAATTAAAATGCTGTTTAAATTTTGAGTTAGATGTATACCAAGAAGCGTTAAAAGATTTTCCAGAAAAGGACAATAATATAATAGAATTTGCCGGAGATATAAGATACCGCCAAGTTAAAACTGATATTTTAAAACGAGTTATATTTTTTTCGCCTTTGGCTGAAATTTCTGGCGAGTGGTTAGAACTTAAAGTAGATAAAGTAAACGAATACATAGCTATGAATAAAGAAGGTTTAAAACCAGAATTGGTTTTAAAACCTAAAGTTGAATTGAAAAAAGTGGTGGAATTAGACTTTAAAAACGATATGGGAATGGATAGTCTAACCCGATTAGATGAAAGAGATAAGAAAAGAAACAACAACAATAGAAATAACAAAAATAAAAGTAATAATAACAAACCCAATACTCCGGTAGAGGTAAATACAAACAACAAACCTCAACCGAATAAACCCAATAATTTTAGGCCAAATAATCCTAATCAAAAAAAACCAAATCAGAATAACCCAAACCTAAATAATCCTAATCAGAACAATCTTGTTCAGAATAATCCTAACCCGAATGTGCCAAAACCAGTTTTGAATTCAACTGAAAATAGTAACAATACACCAACTGGAAACATGAACCCAAGACCTAAAAAAAAGAAGTATAAAAATAAAAATAAAAACAAACCCAATAATCCCAATACCCCAAACCCAAATGATGTTAAAGAATAAGTATTTATTTGTTGTTTTATTTTTAATTACTGTCATTTTTCAAGCATGTTCTACTGCGCCTATTTTCCATGAAAATAAAGACATAGCTGAAAGTAAATGGGATTACAAAAATCCTTTGGGTTTTGAAGTAAATATTACCGATACAAACAAATACTGCAACTCGTATATTAATTTAAGAATAAATGCAGATTATAAATACAGTAATATTTTTATTTGGATTACTACTACTTTGCCCGATAAAACAATAGAAAAGGAAAGGGTTGAGTTTATTTTGCAAGATGAAAAAGGGAAATGGTTAGGTAAAAGTTTAGGTAATATTTACAGTTACCAATTTCAGTTTAAGCCTAGGTTTAAATTTAATCAATCAGGAATTTATACTTATTTAATTGAGCAAAATATGAGAGATGAAGTGTTGGAAAATGTAGAAAGTTCAGGTTTAAAAATTGAGTTTTGGAGCACTGAGTCTAAAGCTTGGTAAAATAAAAGAATGAGGAATACAAATAGGGAATCAATATACAAGTTTTATGGTCCTTTAAATCTATTAGAAGTAATTTTAAATGAGTCAATCATATCAAAAGATGTTGCATTGGCATTTTATAAATCGAATGCAAGGCAAATACTTTTTTACTTACAAGCTTTAGCCCGAATTTATAAAGGAATTCATAACAAAAAGAGGTTCGAAAAAATGAGAATTTCTTTTAAATCATTAGAGGATCAGCTGGGGAAAGTTGATTATTATGAAGCGTTTTTAAATCAATTTAAAAAGAACAAAAATGTACCCAAAACTGTTATAGATAATTTAAATACGCATTATAAAAACGAGCTTATAAATCTTAAAAAATTACTTGAACAAGATGGTTGGATTGATAGCGAAAGCTCAAAAATAAAAGCAATTAAAAAGGATTTAATAACCGCAAATTGGAAAACTGTTATTGATGAAAAAATAGCTATTGGTGAAACAGTAATAAACTTTATTGAGGAAATAGAGTATAAGTATGAAGTTGGTATTTTAAACTTTAACGATTTAGAACATGGAGTGCACGAGTTTAGAAGACAAATAAGATGGATAAGTATTTATGCGCAAGCTCTTGATGGACTATTTCAATTAAAGCCTTTAACTGTTTATAACGAAAACTTAAATGTATATTTAACTAAAAGCATACTTGAAAGTCCTTTTAATATATTGCCCAAAGCACCCGACAATGTAATACCTTTTTACTACCAAGCACCTAACTTTTATGCCTTAAGTTGGATGATAGCCGAAAGTGGCAATTTAAAAGACGAAGGTTTAAAAACCATTTGTTTAGAAAATGCTTTGAAAGAAACTGGAATAGAAACTAAAACAGAAAGTGATGAATTATTAAATAAAACTTTAGGTAATTCAGTTAGAACACCCAAGCAAATAAAAGAGGAAATGGAAGTTTTAACAGACTATTTTATTTACGAAGCAAAGGTTTTGTTTCGACTCAAAAGAGACATTTTTAGAGCACTATCCAACTAATATTAACAAATCCAAAATTGTTATTTTAAATGGTTTACAACGCCATCCTCATTGGGTTTCCCCCATTTTCTATTAAAGTTAATTTCCATTTTTTCATCAATACTTTTTAGTATTTCGGCATATGAAAAACCTGCTGAGTTTGCTGCACCAAAAAGCAAAATAAAACAATCGGCAAATTCCATTCTTTGGTTAGGATTATTGGTTTCTATATCACTTGCCAGCTCTTCAATTTCTTGCCTTAAATGAGCAATTTTCGAAAGTGCAGTTGCCTTTGTAAAAGTTTTTTTTTGCCATTGAGTTATGGTATCAAATTGTTCTTCTGTCATTTTTCTATTTTAAAAATTTACTTGTAATTGCAGATTTAAATCGCTTTGCGAATTTCCATTTATTTCTTCCAATCCACTGCCAATAGTATTTATATTTTGGTATTGGGTTTTCGAATATCGTGCAAATAACTTTACTTTTTTATTTACTTGGTATTTTACCATAAAGTAAAAACGAGTACCGCTATTTTGATACAAGGGCACACTAAAAGTATAGGGTACGTTATCTTCATAAGCGTAAATTCTTGAATTATAATCGTCAATATCAAAAATAGCAAGGCGGGCAGAAAATGTCATTTTTCCTCCATTTAATTTGTACTTTAAGTCTTGGTAAATGAGGAACCCACTGGTTGCAGGTGTATTTTTTGTATTAAAAAACGATTGTTCTAACCGAGTTTCAGCTTCAAGTAAAATACTAAGTTTGTATTTTAATTGAAAGCGCAATTGTTGTTTATTCTGTGTAGCCAATACATCATTTAATGCTTCTGGGTTATTAATTTCATTACGTTCTTTTACTTCAACTCTGTAACGCAAATACATACTTAATAATTTATTTGGATTATATTGAAGTTCATTTAAAAAATCAACACCTTTACTTGGCGCATCAACCAAAAAACGCAACCATTTCGACTGATAAAAATCGATGTATTGATTGAACAATATGGCTTTTTTAGGTTTGTAACTTAAACCAAAATACAAACCTGTTTCGTTTCTACCATCACTGTTTTCGGCAAACGGATTGTTGTACGTTACTTGATAATTTCTATCAAAATTTCTATACAATAAACAAATATCCAATTTTTGGTCTAATGCCATAAGTAGCGAATGCGTGTAAGCAATTGCGCCATTATTGCTAACCGAAACTTCGCCACTTAACAAAGCATTGCCTAAAGTTAATTTGTAATCTATTCCACCATTTATAAGTTCCGAACCTGTAAAATTGTATTTTTGGTATAAGTTATTACTGGGTAAAAATGGACTGCTATAATTTGTTTTAATTCCAGTAAAACCTATTTGTAACAGCTTTAAATCTTTTTGAATATGAATGCCAAATATGGTTTGTGTTACGTTTTCTTTATCAGCAATTTCATTTGCAGTTCGGTGCAAACCTGTTGCATTAAAACCAGTAAATCCATCCAATGTATTTATTTGATTGGTATCTGCATTTTGAAAATTAGTATTAATTTTTTTGTTTGAAACAAACCCAACTACTTGCCAACTTTTATAATCGTAGTTAATAGCTGCTCCGCGCATAAATTCAAATTCGTTAATACTTCGGTATGGCCTTATGCTTTGAAAATACCTATTAACATTTAAAACATAAGCCGATTTTCGGGCAGATAGTCCGCTACCAAAAGTCAATCCTTGTCCAAAATTTGCTTGATAATCGCCAATAATTATTTGACTAAAACGCCACACATTTTTTATTTGAATTTGTGCGGAATAAAAGTCGAAACCGCTCTTTTGATTTCCATTAAAAAATTGTTCACCAGCATCTTTTTCAGCAATGAAGCCAATATCAATATTTTTGCCAATTTTCTGCTTCGCTCTTAACACATATCGGTATGGCGAACCTAAGTAATATTGCTTGTTTTGCGCTTTTAAGGCTTCAGTATTATAACCTGCTCTTTGTTCAAAATCATTTTCGTGCTGAAACACTATTTCGGTTTTTCCTATTTCCTTAATTTCGCTTAATTTTAATTGTTTATTTCCTTCCATTACGGTTACAAAATGTTTTAAAAAGAAAATATTTTCATCACTTAAGTTTGCAATGGCTTGCAGCTCGTAAATACTTTCAAAATCACCATATAATTTTTTGTGATTAATGATGCTTAATACTTCCGATTGTTTTAAAAATAAAAGTTGTCTTAATTCGTAATCTGTTATTTTATTTAAGTTCAATTTATTGTCATAATAATATTCAAATTGAGCTTGTAAGTCAGTATAATCGATGGTTGATTCGGTGTTTTCAATTAGCTTTTCAATTATAGTTGAAATTATTTCAGACTTGCTTTGAAGTTTTTGCGCATACAAAGTTTTAAACAATAAAACCATTGCAAAAGCAAACATGTATTTAACTAAGTTAGTAAACTTATTTACCATAAAATACCAAACCAATATGAGGTGTTAAGCCCAATGTTTCATGAATACTTGTTGCAAAAGTAATATCAATTTGTTTTACCTTGGCATTAAAACCGCAAGTAATTATATTAGGGTTATTGGCAAAGCCTAAGCTTAAATTAAATTTAGGATGAATAGCATAATTTATTCCTCCTCTTAAAATGGCTTCGTATTGAATAGTTTTATCTATTTCACCAATTAAAAACACGCTTTTACTTAATTGATACTTTGCCCCAATTCGTCCAAAAGTATTTACATTTCCGTATCCGTTTATATTGTATTTGCTTTCTATTGGGTTAAATAACAAAACTCCTAGTTGTATATTTTTATTTATTTTATAAAAAGTGCTTATACTTCCCGTTAATGCACCAGTGTTTTCTTGTCCGTATACATTTATTGTTAAATAATTTAAGGTTATACCCAAGTTAAAATTATTGTTTAATTTTTTACTTATTCCTATACTCAAATTTTGCTGATTAAATTTTTCATAACCAAAATTATTTACCGAAAACCCAATATTTAAAAGCTTTGAAGGAATTGTAACACTGGCATTTATAGTATTAAGTTGTTTTATAGCAAACGGAGTTTGGTTATAAATTCCTATGTTAAATGAATTTAAATCGGCAGTAGCAGCCATATTGTTGTTTACGCTAAATACATTTTTTTCGGCTACAGAGTTTCCTCCTACCGACCAAGCATTAGCGCCTATTGGGCCAATTACCTGTTGCGCAGTTATAAATTTGGATATTAAAATTAAAATTAATAAAGTTAAATATTTCATTATTCAATTAATAAAAATTACTTTCAATTATCGTAATTAATTAAAAGAATAAAAAATTACCGAATTATAGTAACTGTTCCATGCAACTTTACTTCAGTTGAATTTTGGTTTTTGTATTTACCCAAATAAAAGTAAACGCCTTCTAATAAAGGCTCACCGGCTTTAGTCTTTCCATCCCATTTAAAACCATTTTCATCGGTTTTAAAAACTTCTTGCCCCCATCTGTTGTAAAAAGTCAAGTCAAATTCGCCACATTTAGTTATTCCTTCTATTGAAAAATAGTCGTTTATTCCATCGTTATTTGGGGTAAAAACATTTGAAAATGAAGCCAATGAGAAAGAATCTACATAGTTTAAAGTAGCTTTTGTAGTATCTGCACAATTGGTAAAAGCATTCAATATCAATGTTATTTCTTTGTTATTTATTTCAACTATTTCAATAATTGGGTTCCTAATATTACTTGTTTTGCCATTTGGCAATAGCCATAAATAATTTAAAGCATTGTCTGTTGGTGTATTTAGTGTTACTTTTCTAGCACAAGTATCTATGGTCATTAGTATTTTAGCTTCTTTAAACGAAAACGACATTTTAAAAGCAGCATTACTACACCTAGGACTAACATTGGTTTTAAAAACAGCATCTGTACTTATTGGAAAATCGTTCATGGTGGGTTGGCCATTAAAGTCAGGGCAACTGGCACATACTGATTGATAAATAAAACCTTTTTTATCAAACCTACTTGTACCCCCATCAACATGATCGCCTGTTTTATCGCCACCAAAATAACTTCCGAATAACAACTTTTCAGCATTTTCACTTAAAACCATTAAATAAAAATCTCGTCCGTCAGTTGTTTTTTGAAATGCATCTGCTGTAATTGGTAAGTTAAATGTATTTCCTACTCCATTTGTTCCACCCCAACCACTTATGTATAATCGGCCACATTCATCCAATAAAAACGCATTGATGCTAATGTCTAAATTTGCCAAACCTCTTCCAAAAATACTTGTGAATTCAATGGCATTAAAATCGTTATTAATTTTGCTTATAAATTGTTTGCCTAAAGAATTAAAATACACATTTCCTATTTTTTGTAAATTACCCAACGAATTTCCTACTACATAAATATTTTCTTTTTCGTCTAGTTCCAAACTAAATATTTGATCGGCCGATGCTGTTCCAAAATATTTTAATTTTAAAACAGCGCTTCCATCATTTTTTATTTTTGCAAAAAAACCATCGCTTTTTCCTCCAAAAAATGAATTTGTCGCAGTTGCAATATTTATAGCACCAGTTGTGCTTCCCGCAATAAATATGTCATCATTTGTATTTAAATCTACACTATAAATTACATCTTCGCTATTGCCAGGCAAAGCAGCACTAAAAATTAAATTTTCGCAATTTTCCGAAAATTTAAATACCACACCTTTTTGCAAAGTGTCGGAAATAGCAGAGCCAAAAGAACCAGCTGTAATTGGAAAGTTTAATGAGTAACTACAACTTCCTACTATAATATTATTGTTTTTGTCAATTATTATATCACCTTTAAATTCATCAGCATAAAATACATTTAGGTTTGTATTTCTATTTAATCCATCATCCAAATATCCTCCAAAATAAGTTGAACCTAGCAACGCACTTCCGTCTTTATTAAATTTGGTAATAATTAAATCGTAATCGCCATTTTGACTGGTATCAAAGCCGCTAATACTTACAGGATAATCTTTCGATTTTGTAGTTCCCATTACAACCAAATTATCAAATTTATCTGCAATTAAACTGTGTGGATTTTCATTATTGCTTCCTCCTAAATAAGTTGCATAAATTAGTTGTTTTCCATCACTCGAATATTTACTAATAGTAATATCGCAAGGTAAATTTACCGGTGGTTCGGTTGTTCCTCCTTTATATACTAGTTGAAATGCACCTGCTGTTACCGGATATTTTCCTCCAAACGCATTAGTAGTTATTCCTCCAGCAAATAAATTGCCTTCACTGTCGTAAGTAGCTGTGTATCCAAAATTGTCTTCTGTTGAACCACTATATGTGCTAAAAATTAAATCCGGATCTATTATTAAATCATAGTTTTTGTTATAGGGAGCAGTTTTAAAACCAATACAATTATTTTTAATTATAAAGTTTACTTCCACATCAATTCTTTTTCCTTCAATATATTGGTAAGCATAAGGTTTTTTTTCTTTTAAATTGCCTAGTGAATGTGTTATAAATAGTTCGCCATAATTCAAGTAAATACTGTCTGCACCATTTACCTTCAATGCTATATCTTCAATTTTTCCGTTAGGTTTTACCAACCAATCTAGCTTTAATGAATGGTTAGCTTTAGCGCCAATAAATAAGTCAATGTTATTATATAAATTACTATAAACCATTTTTGTATAGGTATTAACATGGCTTTTCCATTTACTTTTATCGTTTTCTAAATAATAATTGTAATAATAATTATTTGCTTCTCCTACTTTTTGAGGGATGGCATTTGTATTGCAGTTTTTAAAATCAACCGAAATAAAATGGCCATTAATTTGGTTGGTATTAGTATTTAAATGGTGATTATTTTTTGCTAAATCTTCTTTGTTTAATAAATAATAATTGATTGCATTTTTTTTAAATAAAACATGGGTTGCAGCAGTTTGCATTTTAAAAAAAACATCGTTATTCCATTGTCCTTTGTTTTCTATAAAACCAATTTGTTTCGTAGTGTTATTTTCAACTATATTTTGTGAGTACAAAATGCAATTTTTGAAAAAAACTAAAAAAACTAAAAAAGCGATATGATTAAATTGAATTTTCAAAGTTTGTAAGTAGTACAAAATAAACAAATTTTAAAACAAATAGCTTGTAAAAAAAGGATTTAGAAAATTTTAAGAATTTTTTATTTTTTAATGCAACTAAAAATAACATATTTCTATCAACCTATTCAGCATTATAAAAAGTGAGCCAAAACATAAGTCAGGATTTAATAGATAGATGTATAAAGGGCGAAAATAAAGCGCAGAAAAAATTGTATGAAAATACTGTAAAGCAAATGTTTGGAGTTTGTTTAAGGTATTGTAAAGATCCAGAAGATGCCAAGGATGTATTACAAGAAGGATTTGTAAGGGTTTTTACTAAAATGAAACAGTTTGAAGGAAAAGGAGTTTTAGAAGCGTGGATGAGAAGGATTTTTGTAAACTGTGCTTTAGAAAATATTAGAGTAAATAAATTTTATACTGAAACAAGTGATATAAGTGAAGAATTTGATTTAGGTTTTGATAATTATACCATTGATAAAATAAGTCAGAAGGAAATTATGGAAACCATGCAAAAATTGGCTATAGGATATCGAACAGTTTTAAATTTATATGCAATTGAAGGTTATTCGCATGCTGAAATTGCACAAATGTTGAACATAAATGAAGGGACTTCAAAAAGCCAACTTGCAAGAGCAAGAGCAGCATTTTTGAAAGAATATAATAAATTAAAAAATTGAATAATTTAGACGAAATATTAAAAACCCAAATGGAAAACTTTACTCCAGATGCACCAAATGTTTGGACAGGAGTAGAACAAAGTATGGGCAATGCAAATTTGTTAATTCAAGCTAGTAATTCGTCAAAACTATTTTCAAGTAAATTAACAATTTCAATTGTAAAAATGGTTTCGCTTTTGGCAGTTGTCTCATCAATTTCATATTATATTTATAAAACCAATAAACCTCAGAATAAAATAACTGAAACACTTCAATTACCTGGCAAGCAACAACCAACAATTAAAGAAGAGTTAACAACTAAAATAGAAGATAAAAAAACTGTAACTGAAAATATAATTGTAAAGAAAAGTAGAGAAAGTAAAGTTAATACTCCAATTGTAAGCGAATCTTTTCAAACCAATGTAGAAAGCAATAACTTAAAAGTTAAGGAAAGCAATTTAATTGAAAACAATAATTTAAAACCAAAACCCGATTTTATTAAAATAGAATCAATTTCTAATTTAAATGAAACTCAAGTTCAAGAAATTGACTCAATTGATGAAGCAGAAAAAGTAGTAACTTATGTTGAAGAACAGAACACTAATTTTGGAATTAAAGAAATGCCAAATGTATTAACACCCAATGGAGATGGCATAAACGATAAATTTGTAATTCCAATTGAAGGTGAAAAAATTTTTAACTTTAAAATTTATAACCATAACAATGAATTAATATTTGAGTCGAACGATAAAAATAATAGCTGGGATGGTATAAACCAAAAAAATGGACAGCAATGTTCTTCAGGCGTTTACTATGGTGTTTTACTTTATAATTTAGTAAATAACGAAAAAAACAAAACCATAATGACTAAAATAAAATTAATAAGATAAATTATAAAATTTGAATTTGAAATAAATAATATTATGTTAGCAAACTGTTTAAAATTAAAATAATAAAAATGAAATATATGTACTTTAAAAATTCCATCACAAGATTAAAACAATTCAGTGTTTTGGTCTTAATTTTATTTGCATCAAATTGGGCAAAAGCCCAGTCTGATTTCACCATGACTCCAACAATTGCTTGTGCAGGAGTTGATTTAACATCAATAACTGTAACGCCAAACATTCCAGTTGCAAATGTTATTTCTTACACCATTCGTTGGGGAATTCCTAACGATACTGCGGTAAACAAAATAATTGCAGGAAATCCTCCAAATACGTTTTTTTCAAAAACCTATCAAAATGGTGGAGAATATACTATTACTTTGGTTGTAAAAAGAAACAATGGACCAGATATTGTAGTTACTAAAACTAGAAAAATTTGGAAAAGACCAACTACTTCATTTACATTAAGTAGCAACGATAACCAATGTTTCAAAGGCAATCAATATTGTTTTAACAATACATCGGTTCAAGGAACAGCTCCTTTAAAAACTTTTGAATGGACTTATGGAGATGGTAATGCACGTTTTATTACTGATACCAATATTAGAAATGTTTGTCACCAATATGCTTTAAATAATCCTGCCTATCAAGTTGGACTAAGAGTTGTTGATTCAGTTGGTTGTACAACTGATCCAATAGTTGATTTATTAAGTGCAAAAGCAATTAAAATTGCACCAGACATTAAGCCTGGTTTTACCATTGCTGGAAGAGCGCAATGTGATAGCTCACAATTTATTTTTAAAAATATTACTCAATTAAGTTATGCCAATACACAATCTTTTATATGGGATTATGGCGATGGAAGAAGATATGTATCTGGACCACCAAATACCAATGCCCAAGATTTAGCCAGATGGAACAATGCATACACGCATACTTACACTGAAAATAATGTATTTCGTCCCTTTTTAATAGTTCAAGACAGAAGATCAGGCTGTAGAGATACTTTTTATTATGAAACTACAGGTTTAACTTTACCTGAAAACATTATTTACCAAATTGAAATTTTAACAAAAAGAAGTATTCCAAACGATTCAATAGCTGATTCAGTTTGTTTGATGAAAGAAGGCGATGCTACTTTAACGCTATACAATAAATACGATTTACAAGGAGTTGGTGGAACACAATTAGATATTCAATGGCATTTCCGTGATCCAAATGCAAACCCACCAGGGTCTGATGTTTTGCCATTTAGAAACATTTTCCAACCAACTTACCAATACAAAGGGATGGGCCAGTTTTTTCCAACATTAACTGTTATCTGCCCTGGAACACCAGCAAAAGTAAGAACTTACAATTTTTGGTCACGAATTGATACTTTACCAGATGATATAAATAGGTATCAATACCAAGATTACCAAGCTGCTCCAAAAGCAGGTTTTCCTGCCTATACCAATCCCAATGGGCCAGTTTTAAACCCAACTCTTTATACTAGAAATGGACGAATACTTACACCAAATACAGCTACCAATGCACAGTTTTATAACTACAATGGAAAATTATCAGCCTATGCTTACGATACCATTTATAGTACAGTTGATCCGACAGAAATATTAGGAATTCATGCGCGCCATATTGGTTGGGCAGATTCAATGAGTTCAAGTTGGGATTTTTTTAGAACTGGTGAAAATGCATTAATAAAAAGATGGGTAGATACTACTTCTACTACTTTTAGAAATCCATTTACCAGCGTTTTAATTACTCGTCCTTTTTATAGAGATTATTTTAGTCCAATATCAAGATCAACTAGAGTTGCAGACACATTATTTAGAGATAGATTAATAGGTTTAGGAGTAAATATTTTAGGACCTTTTGTTAGAATTGAAAATCCATTCCCTGCTGGTGGTCCTCCCCCTCCACGAGATGTAGTTCAGCAATGGCAAAAACTACAATGTGGACCTACTTTTCCTGTTCAATTTGTAAATAACTCATTAACTTATCAATCAGACAGGTTGTGGATTCGTTGGGATTTTGCAGAAGACCAATATGCTCCTGCTTGTACTTCTTATTCTATTCCAAATCCATCGGCTGCGGGCAATGGTTTAAAACCTTATTTAGATGCTGGTGATTTACAAAACAGAACAATTGGTGCTTTTGTGGCAAATGGAAGAGCATATTTAGGTAGATTAAATACTTGTAATTATTCTCACGATACTTTCCCAACTCGTCAGTATACCAATTGGGATGTAATTTTTGATTGGTTCAAGTATGGACATGATTTTCCTCCTTACGACAACACTAGATGGAGCAAAGGATACACGCAATGGCCATCACCAACTGCACCCCCACCAAATGTTACTTGGGTGCAACCACGAGATTCTGCAGCTTGGAACAAACCAATGACGGCTGTTGGGCCTACACCTACTCGAATAGATACTATGGTCAACATTTGGCCAGCCGATATTCCTGCAAATAATATAATTACGCTAAATCGTGGAATTCCAGATCCTATATCTAGTTCTCGTGGAAATTGGATGGATTTAATTCCAGCTGGAACTAGGATAGATACAGGCCAGTTGGTTATCACACTAGCAACCCCTGCCAATGATGGACAACCAAGGGTGTATAGAGGATCAGATATTATTCCTGGAATTTCTCCAACTAAAACTTTGTATAAATATGCTTTTGAGCGTCAAGTAATACAAGATATTACGGTTACGCTTCGTATGAAAGACACGATGAATAATATCTCAGGCGATCCAAGTTATAGAACTGTAAAATTAAAATTTGATACCATAAAAGTATATGACCCAGTAACATTTGGATTAAAAGATTCAATTATAAGAGATTCAGTTTACTTAGATGATTGGGACTGTAATGGAACTAGCAGTGTAACTTTAAGTTTTACCCGTCCAGATGCTTTTGGTTTAAGTCAAGATGGAAAAGTTTGTCCTAACTTTAAATCAGGCTCATCAGGTGGCGATCCTCAATTGTTATTTAACAGAACTGGATATGTAGACTCTGCAAGAACAAATCAAGGTGCAGGTATTATTCCAACCAACCAAAGAACAATGTTATTGATAAATTATGATTCGTTACTTGATAGAAACGACAATACACCTTGTAATTTAGATGGATTTGTAACTTGGCAAGGTGGAACCACTCCTGGAGGAACTGTAATGCCAATGATGTATTTAGCAGTAAATTATCCTCCTCAACCTCCTCGTCAGTGGAGTTCTCCTTCTGGTACAAGAGCTTGGTTACATTATTGGCCAAGTGGACCAACAGGTGGTGGTGTTTCAAATATGCCTGTAGATCCTAAAGGATGGGTAACAATAGGTTTAATAGTTGGAACAGGATGTTTTTCTCCAACCAATTGTACTTTACCTTCGTGTTTTAGTGACACAGTTTGGTACCATAAATTCTTTAGATTTATTGAATTAAATGCCAATTACACAACAGAACGTTTTGCTTATGAATTTCCTAGTAAACCAGCATTCTGTTATTTAAGAGGAAAAGGCGATGAAGTTACTTTTCATTATTACGACTCTATTCAAGATAATGTAATTGCTGATATTTGGTCGTGGGGTGATGGAACTGCAACTGTTGACTCATTTTACTACCAACCTGACGAAGACATTCCTTATAATAGAATAAGGTACAATTTTAATTCGAACGAACTTCCTTGGACACTTTCAAACATTGAATATTTTCCTATTGGTACCCGAATATCGGTTGATACAATTATAAATATAATTTACAGATGTGATGATATAGCAAGGGTATTGCCACCAACAAGAATTGACACCATAATAGAACGAAGAGATTCTAGTTTAATGTTTACCCCTATAAAGCACAGGTATTATAAATCTACTTTTGAGCAAATGGTTTTAGGTGGAAATGGCCAATTGGAAAGAAGAGGCGACATAACACCTGTATTGCATAATATGGTTGCAAATAATTTTTCTCGTTGCGAGAATAGGATTACTAAATATTTAGTAATTGGTGTAATAGATACTTTTGACATTAAAAATGCTGCTGGCGAATGGGATACTGTATTCTGTCAAGGTGAAACGGTATATTTTTATGACTCTATTCGATATTGGTATCCTTCATCAAATTGTTCAAGGCCATTGGCTCCTGGAGAAAATTTTGATAGAAACCACGACTTTGGAAACATGCATGACTGGGCTTATTCAAAATTTGATTACCCTAACGATACAATCAAAGCAAGTGTAAATTACGATTTAACAGATTATTTAATTTACCCAGGCACTACTGCTGTTTGTCCATTAACACATAATAATTTACGTGTAGTTGGAGTTGATGCCAATGGAGCACCTGCAACAAGGTGTTATAAAAATAGACAGTTTTTCCATGAGCGTATTTATTGGGATTTTCAAACCGATGGGGTCATTGACGCTTTTGGTTCATTTAGAACTACAAATCCTGTTACTTGGAAATACCCAGTTTATGGAAGATACAAAGTATCAATGTACTCAATTGACAGTACTGGAAGATGGGATACTTGTGTGCAATATGTAAATGTAGTAAAACCTAAAGCTTATATTGAAGCAAAAGATGTATATGCTTGTGGAGATAAGTTTTTATTTAAAGATTCATCTATTATTTTTGATGATTACTTTGCTACAACCGGTATTGATTCATTAGATAGAATTGCAACTTGGAAATGGTGGTTTGGTGACAGAAAATATAACCCGTTAGCACCTCAATCTATTTTAGAAGACCCTCAATACGATTACAGAAGGTATGGCAAATTTACCTTAAGATTAGCAATTAGTACACAACAAGGTTGTACTGATACAGCATTTAAAGATTTTGTAATTAGTGGCCCTAGACCTCATTTAGTAATTTTAGATGACACTTTAGGTTGTGTTCCTCACAGAGTTAGAGTAGTGAGTATTCCTGAAAGAGAATCATGGTCAAATCCTTGGGATACATTCACTAAATTAACAATTATCCGTTCTGGTAGACCAGATAATTTATCTATACCAATTAAATATTCTGTAATAGATACAGTTGAGTTCTTCTATGACGAACCGGGCACTTTCTTCATTAGGGCAGAAGCTTTCAGTACTGAAGACGGAAGTTCAAGTGTTTGTAGGCCATCTTATTACCCTGATACAGTTGACGGTTTTGAATTGCCAATTAGGATTACAACAAATATTCCTTACCAAGTAGGTCTTGAAACATCAAAAGACACTGTGTGTGTTGGAGAAGTATTTAGATTATTCAATAGATCTGATAGAGATACCATTAACAGATTCAGAATGGATGTTTTTGATGCGAATTATACTACACGATTAGATTCATTATTGAAAACAGATTACGTTGAAGACTCTTCATGGCAGTATAAGTTTAATCAAATTGGTCAATACCAATTGGTATTAAATTCAACTAGATTTGAAAAAGGATTTTCGCCTTGTAAAAATCAGGACACTGTTACTGTAGTAGCATTAAAATCGAAAGCTGATTTTATTGCTACACCTGCTGGTGAAGGTTTCTATAGACTTCAAAATACTTCTGATACTGCTATATCTGATAAGTATACTTGGAAAATTTATAATTTACCTGAAAACACATTGTTTACTGGATATCCAAAAGATTTTGATGAAGCAAGTAATTTAAACGATTTCACACAAGAGTTTAATATTGATTCTACTAAATCATTTAATGTTTGTATTATAGCTGATGTTGCAGGAACTCAATCTTGTCCTGATAGTGTTTGTAAAATTATAGAAGTAATAGTACCTAAAGGTAAAATAAACATTCCTAACGTATTTACTCCTAATGATGACGGAATAAATGATGTGTTCAAGATTGACATTACTGGAGAGAAAAAATACAAAATGTTAATTTGGAACAGATGGGGTAATAATGTTTTTGAAAGCGATAGATCAGACTTTATGTGGAACGGAAGAACCAATAATGATGGTGGAGAAAATCCAGCTGGAACATATTATTATTTATTAACTTATCAGTTAAGAGGTGGTGAAGAAAAGACAGTAAGGGGTTCAGTTACCTTAATTAGAAAATAACAAAATAATTAATCGTTAAAAGCTGTCTCCAAATATTTTGGAGGCAGCTTTTTTATTTAATAACTATGATAAGTTTTTGGGAAACAAAACACTTTACTCAATACGATTTTATAATTATTGGCTCTGGTTTAACAGGGCTTTCATTGGCTGCCGAAATCAAAGAAAATAATCCCTTAAAATCTGTCTTGGTTTTAGAAAGAGGTCTTTTTCCATCTGGTGCTTCAACTAAAAATGCTGGTTTTGCGTGTTTTGGTTCAGTGAGCGAATTGATAAGTGATATTGACTTAATTGGCGAAAGTATAGTGGTTGAAATGGTTAAAAATAGAGTAAATGGTTTGTCAATATTAAGAAATAGATTGACTGATAAGCACCTCGATTTTAAACCATTTGGTGGATACGAATTAATTTTTAATGAAGGTAATACTGATTGGAACTACAATTTAAATAGATTAAATAAATTATTAAAAGACTTTTTTAAAAGCAACGTTTTTAGTTTTACTCCTCATTTAGTTAACGAATTTGGATTTAATAAAGCAGTAGTAAAATCATTAATTTACAATCCTTTTGAAGCACAAATTGATACTGGATTAATGATGAAATCGCTTATTGAATATGTAAGTAGATTAGGTGTAAAAATAATAACAGGAGCTGATGTTGTAAATTACAGTATTATAAACAATAATGTTGAACTTGAAGTTAAATCAGTGAACGGTGTAGCAAGTATTTTTAAAGCTTCTAAAATTGCATTTTGTAGCAATGCGTTTACAAAGCAATTTTTCCCCAACCTTGAAATTATTCCCGGAAGAGGACAGGTTTTAGTAACCAAACCAATAGACAACTTAAAAATTAATGGAACTTTTCATTTCGATGATGGATATTATTATTTTAGAAATTTTAATGATAGAATAATTTTAGGCGGAGGTAGAAATTTAGATTTTAAAAACGAAACTACGCTTGAATTAGGAAACACTGATTTAATACAAAATAGATTAAAAACGTATTTAGAAGAAGTAATTATTCCAGGAATTAATTTTGAAATTGATCAAAAATGGAGTGGTATCATGGCATTTGGCCAGAACAAACAACCTATCATTGAAAAAATAAATGACAATGTTTTTGTAGGTGCAAGATTAAATGGTATGGGAGTGGCAATAAGTAGTAATGTAGCCAAGCAATTGGCTGAAAAAATGTTATAACAGCTACATTTTCTTAGTTTTATAATCAACTTCCCTTTTCTCCTTTTTGATTCAAACAATTTTCTTATTTTCGTACGAATTTGTTAAAACCAATAAATGTCCAATAAAGATAATATAAACCTAGAAAAACTACCCAAACACATAGCCATTATTATGGATGGAAATGGTCGATGGGCTAAAGGTTTTGGAAAATTTAGAATTTTTGGACACCATAATGGTGTAACTGCTGTAAGAGAAACCGCAGAAGCTGCTGCAGAACTGGGTTTAAAGTTTTTAACTTTGTACGCTTTTAGTACCGAAAATTGGAGCAGACCACAAAAAGAAGTGGATGCTTTAATGGAGTTATTAGTTGAAACAATTAAAAAAGAGACTCCAACTCTTCAAAAAAACAATATTAAACTTTCTACTATTGGTAATTTGGACGATTTACCTAAAGGTTGTCAAGAACAATTATTAGAAACAATAGAAGCAACTAAAACCAATAATGGTTTGACAATGGTTTTGGCACTAAGTTATAGTTCTAAATGGGATATTTTAAATGCTATTAAAAGTATTGCCAACGAAGTAAAATCAGGTACTATTAATCCAGAAGATATCAATGACCAATTAATCGATAAACATTTGTCGACTAATGGCATGCCTAACCCGGAATTAATGATAAGAACAAGTGGAGAACAAAGAATTAGTAATTTTTTATTGTGGGAATTAGCCTATGCCGAACTTTACTTTACTCCTAAATTATGGCCCGATTTTAATAAAACAGATTTATATGATGCCATTTTGGATTATCAACAACGAGAAAGACGATTTGGCAAAACATCAGAGCAATTAAACAGCAATTAAAAATTATAAAAAAGAAATAAATTGGCTTTTTACTTTTTAAAAGGTAATTATTGCGTAACTTATTAAGCCTATTTTCGTATAAAATAAATGATAAAAAAATTAACCATATTAGCATATATACTATTAACTTTTTCTAATATAGTTTTAGCACAGTTTGATTCTATACCAAACTATTCTATTATAGATTACGGTTCAGCTAAAACATATATAGTTGCAGGTTATGAAATAACAGGTACAAGCTATTATGATAAAAATGTCATTCAAATTATTTCAGGCATTACCGTTGGTCAAAAATTAAAAATTCCTTCTGATGATGTAACCAAGTCAATAAACTCACTTTGGAAACAAAAATTATTTGACGATATAAAATTGAAAGTTCAAAGAGTTGAAGGTGATAAAATTTGGCTTGAAATGGCATTAAAAGAAAAACCACGCCTTTCTACTTTTAGTATTATTGGAATTAGAAAAGGAAAAGCTGAAGATATAAGCGAACAACTTACAATCAAATCAGGTCAAATTATTAATCAAAATTTGTACATTACGATTGATAGAGAAATTAAAAAATATTATGCCGATAAAGGCAGATCGGATACCAAAGTTAAATTTGAAACGGTTGATTATAATTCAGTAAAAAATACTAATCGGTTAAAAATATTCATTACACCAGGACCAAAAATAAAAATTGAAAATATTATTATTGATGGAAATACTGCTTTAACTGATAAGCAAGTGAGGGGGCAAATGAAAGAAACAAAATGGAAAAAAAGGTTTTTAGCTAAATCAAAATTCATTGACGATCTTTTTACAGAAGATAAACAAAGAATTGTAGAAAAATACCTGAGTATGGGTTATAGGGATTTTCAAATAGTTTCAGATTCAGTTTGGCGTGGTACTAATCAAAATGTAAATATAAAAATAGTTCTAAACGAAGGAGCTAAATACTATTTTAGAAATATTAAATTTATAGGTAACTCTAAATACAAAGATGAAATTTTGAATAGTGTTTTGAACATTAAAAAAGGTGATATTTATGACCAAACGCTTTTAGACCAAAGACTAAATATGAGTCAGCAAGGGTTAGATGTAAGTACACTTTACATGGATGATGGATATTTGTTTTTTAGGGTAGAACCGGTTGAAGTTTTAATTGAAAATGATAGCATTGATTTAGAAATAAGAATATCGGAAGGTGAACAAGCTCGAATAAATAATGTAACTGTAAAAGGAAACACTAAAACCAGTGACCATGTAATTTTAAGAGAATTAAGAACAAAACCTGGTCAGTTATTCAGTAGAAGCGACATTACTAGAAGTTTAAGAGAATTAAGCCAAATAGGTTACTTTAATCCAGAGGCATTAGGTGTAAATCCAGTTCCAAATCCAACAACTGGAACTGTAGACATTGAATACAAAGTAGAAGAAAGAGCCAACGATCAAATAGAATTATCGGGCGGTTGGGGAGCAGGAATGATTATAGGTACTTTGGGTTTAACCATTAATAATTTTTCGGCAAGAAAAGTAAGCAGAGCCAATGCTTGGAATCCTATTCCAAGTGGCGATGGACAACGAATTTCGTTGAGAGCACAAACCAATGGTACATTTTTTCAATCGTATTCTGCATCGTTTACCGAACCTTGGTTAGGAGGAAAAAAACCAAATATGTTAAGTGTTTCTGTTTTTCATTCTCGTCAATCAAATGGTTTTAGTCTTGATGATGGCAGAAGCACAGGTTTATTTACATCTGGAGTGACAGTTGGTTTAAGAAAAAGATTGAAATGGCCAGACGATTATTTTATATTAGATAATTCATTAAGTTTACAACAATACGACCATAAATATAGTTCGGCAGGTCAGCCTTACATTTCATCAATTGCAAATGGTGTTTCTAATAATTTAAGTTTTAGAATGTCAATTGTTAGAAATTCAACCGATCAAATTATTTATCCAAGAACAGGTTCAAATATTTCTTTGTCAGTTCAAGTAACGCCTCCATATTCGCTTATTTCAAACAGTATTAATACAGAAAATAGTAATTTAAGGTGGCTTGAGTTTCACAAGTGGAAGTTTGATGCAACATTTTTTAACAGAATTTTCGGAGATTTAGTGTTTATGACTCGAGTAAACTTTGGCGCAATTGGAAGATATAATTCAAATTTAGCCATTACCCCGTTTGAACGTTTTTGGGTTGGAGGAGCAGGTTTAACAGGATTTAATTTAGATGGCAGAGAACTAATTGCACTTAGAGGTTATCAAGACAACACTTTAACTCCTTTATATACTGATCCCGTTACAGGGCAAACTGCACCAAAAGGTGCTGCCATGTATAACCGTTTTACAATGGAGTTACGTTACCCTATTTCATTAAATCCACAAGCTACGGTTTTTCCTTTGGTATTTGCAGAAGCAGGTAATGCACAATTACAATTTAAAGATTTTAATCCGTTTAAACTTTATAGAAGTTATGGATTGGGTGTTAGGATATTTTTACCTATGTTTGGAATGATTGGGCTTGATTATGGTTGGGGAATTGATGAGGTTCCATTAAGACAAGGTGTAAATGGTGGAAATTTCCATTTTTTAATTGGACAACAGTTTTAATATACTAAAAACTTAAAAAATAGATTAAACTATTATGAAAAAAATATTTTTTATAATTATAGTGGCATTTGCTTTGTTAAACAACAATGCTTTTGCCCAAAAATTTGCTTATGTAGATACTGAATATATCTTAGATTTAATGCCCGAATACCGATCAGCACAAAAGCAATTAGATGCTATGAGCGAAGATTGGCAAAAGGAAATAGAAAAAAAACAATCAGAATTGGATAAAGCTGAAAAAGAATTCAATACTGAGCAAATTTTAATGAGCGATGAAATGAAAAAGAAAAAAGCGGAAGAATTAAAATTAAAGCAAGAAGAATTAAGGGATTTTAGAAATAAAAAATTTGGATTTGAAGGAGAGTTATTTAAAAAACGCCAAGAATTGGTAAAACCTATTCAAGATAAAGTATATGATGCCGTGCAAAAAGTAGCTAAAGCCCGTGCTTACGACTTTATATTTGCAAAAGGTGGGGAAGTAGTTATGCTTTACACCAACTCAAAATACGACATGAGTAACGAAGTATTAACAGAACTTGGCATAGCAATTGATAAACCAAATAAGACCCAATTGAAACAGGAAAATCCTGAACCTAGAAGATAAACTAAATATAAAAACAAAAATAAAATAAAAGAAAAATGAAAAGTATCGTTAGAAAATTTGCAATGGCAATTGTATTTGCACTTTGCGGTGGAGTATTTGTTGCTAATGCTCAAAAAATTGGTTATGTTGATTTACAAGAAATAATGGTAAACATGCCAGAATATAAAAAAGCAAATACTGATATGGAAAAATATCAAAAACAATTGGAAGATGATTTAATGAAGTTGCAAGCTGAGTTTAAAACTAAGTATGAAGAATACGAAAAAAATGCAAATACTTTAACTCCAACAATGCGTGAGTTTAAAGAAAAAGAATTACGTCAATTACAAGAACGTATTCAAGAGTTTCAACAATCAGCGCAAGAAGATAGCCGTAAAAAAGAAGCTGATCTTTTAAAACCAATTGTAGAAAAAGCTAAAGAAGCTATAGCCCAAGTTGCAAAAGAATCAAACTATACTTATATTTTTGATAGCAACACTGCAGGTATGCTTTATAAACCCGAAGGCGATAATGTAACAACTTTAGTTAAAAAGAAGTTAGGATTGGTTGACACACCTCCTGCTCCTCAAGGTGCTCCAAAACCAGTAGTAACACCAAAAAGATAATTTTTTTAAAAACATTACAAAACCCTAAGCTTATTATTAACTTAGGGTTTTTTTATGAAATGAAAGTTGTCTTTTTGAAGTAAAGTATATAAAGTTGACTTCAAGTAATTTTGTTTAATTTACTATTTATAAGTCCAAAACTTTTTTAATTGCTTCTTTAATTTCATTGAGGGTATTCGAATCAATAAATCCTATTTTTTTAATCAGTCTTTCTTGTGAAAGAGAACGAATTTGAAAACAATCAGCACAAGAAGTTTTTGAAAGTCCGTTGGTATCGTTGTGTTTTATTTTCACCATCCAAGGTGCAATTTCGTAATGTTCTTTCCAGTCGGTAATTGGAACAATTACTTTTAATGGTAGTTTGCCCAACCTATCGTCATTAACTATAATAGCAGGTCTTATTTTCTTTATCTCAGCACCTTGTGTAGGGTCTAGGTTAATAAGCCAAATTTCATTTTGTTTCATAGAAATTGTCCATATCAATCGAAGTGAAAACAGTTAAATCTTTATCGTTTTTGTAATCATGGTAAAGTGCATTAACTGCATGTTCCATTTGATTACCTAACTCTTCCTTCTTAATAGATTTAATAGTTTCCTCTATTACAAAAAATCTTTTAATTATGGGTAATCTTTGAATTTCGTTTATTAAATCTATTTCTTGCATATTGTTTTATTTTTAAATGGAGGTAAATTTGATTAGATTTTTTTACCTTAATAATTCATATAACTATACAAATATACATTTTTTAGTTATTTAAATGGCTTGGTGTAATACAAATATCACATTGGAACTTATTATTAACTTAGGGTTTTTTTATGAAATGAAAGTTGCACGACTTTTTAATTAAATTTTATAATTTAGATTAATAAAATACTTTTACATTTGCTTGCAGTCTTTAAATATAATAATATGAATTTTACCAAAATAAATTTCTCAATTTTAACAATACTTCTTTTAAGTTTTTTTCCTGCGGCATTAAAAGCACAACTAAAAAAAGAACCTGTTTGGAAAATTACCAGTAACAAACCGGAAGTAAAAGTTGGCGATGTAATAGAGGTTTCATTAACAAGTGATATTGAAAAAGATTGGTACATGTATAGCAACGATATGGAGCCTATAGGCCCAATACCAGCAGAGTTTACTTGGAAAAAAGATGCCGGTTATGCCTTAGTTGGAAAAACAAAGCCAATAGGCAGCCACAAACATTACGAAGAGGTTTGGAAAGGAACAGTAAGTACTATGAAAGGTACTGCTAAGTTTATTCAAAAAATAAAAATACTTAAAGCCAATCCTAAAGTTGTTATTGATATTTATTTTCAAGAATGTTCGGAAGTTACTGGTATGTGTATGCCTCCTTACGATCAAAAATATGAATTAAAAGGATTAAAAGTATTGGATGCATTAGATGCTAAAACTACCGAAAAAAACAATGTCGCAATAAGCGTTGATACCAATAAATCTAATATTAAAGTAGCTACGAGCAATGTAATTGACACAAGTAAAAGTAAAGCTAAAATACAACAAGCACCAGTACCAAAAGAAGAAGAAGGGTTTTTAAGTTTTTTAATAATAGCATTTTTAGGAGGTTTAATTGCTGTAATTACACCTTGTGTTTTCCCTATGTTACCCATGACAGTAAGTTTTTTTACCAAAAAAAGCACTACCAGGGCCCAAGGAATTACTAGAGCATTCACCTTTGGATTATCAATTGTTGGCATTTATGCTTCCTTAGGTTTGGTATTTGCTTTTTTTGGTTTAGGTCCCGATTTTGGTAATTGGCTAAGCACGCATTGGGTTCCTAATATTTTATTCTTTATAATTTTCCTTGTTTTTGCAGCTTCATTTTTAGGCATGTTCGAAATAACATTGCCACATGCTTTTGTAAATAAAATTGATTCAAAAAGCAGCATGGGTAACTTTATGGGTATTTTTTTTATGGCTTTTACTTTAGCATTAGTATCGTTCAGTTGCACTGGTCCGGTTGTAGGAAGCTTATTAATAGAAGCAGTGGGAGGTAAGTTTTTAAAACCTTTACTTGGCATGGCGTCTTTTGGTTTTGGTTTGGCTTTGCCGTTTACTTTGTTTGCAGTTTTTCCTAGTTGGTTGCAAAATTTACCTAAAAGCGGTGGTTGGTTAAATTCGGTTAAAGTAGTGTTGGGTTTTGTTGAAATTGCTTTTGCATTTAAATTCCTTTCAACTGCCGATGTGGTTTACCATTGGGGAATATTAGACAGAGAAATTTATTTAACTATTTGGATTGTAATTGCATTTTTATTGGGCATGTATTTATTAGGTAAATTAAAATTTAGTCACGATAGCGATATACCTTTTATAGGCGTGCCACGTTTTGGTTTGGCAATTATTTCATTCTGCTTTGGTTTATATATGGTTCCTGGCTTATTTGGTGCGCCATTAAAAGCCCTTTCAGGTTTATTGCCTCCTATGAGTACACAAGACTTTATTTTAGGAAACAATACCGTTCATTCCAATAAATCGCAAACAGATTCTAGTAAAACAACTAGAAAACATGCTGACTTTTTAGAATTACCGCATGGTTTAACTGGTTATTTCGATTACAAGGAAGCATTAGAGGCATCAAAAGCTACTGGTAAGCCAATATTTGTTGATTTTACGGGCCATGCTTGTGTTAATTGCCGTAAAATGGAAGAATATGTTTGGGCAAAGCCCGAAGTGCTTAAACGCCTTCAAAACGATTTTATAATAGTTTCGCTTTATGCCGATGAACGTAAAGAATTACCTGAAAGCGAATGGTACACTTCGGCAAGAGATGGTAAAGTTAAAAAAACAATTGCGCAACAAAACAGCGATTTACAAATTACCAAATACCATTTTTCTGCGCAACCGCAATATATAGTGATTGATGGAGACGAAAAACAACTTTCAGGACCAAGATTTTATGATACTGATGAAGCTGCATTTGTTCAGTTTTTAGATAATGGAAAAGCTGCTTTTGGCAAGTAGTAAATAGTAAATTAATCTGCTACCGCAAGCGTCCGCTTGTGCCTTAAACAGGCAAGCGTCCGCTTGCTTTCGAACCGCTTGCAATAAATCCAAGCGGACGCTTTTAAATAAATAGCACAAGCGGACGCTTGCGCTAGCTGTTCAATTTTTAGATAATGGAAAAGCTGCTTTTGGCAAGTAGTCAATTATTTATTAAAATAATTGACTATAAAAAACTATCTTTGACCTCCTTAAATATTTTTCATAGCTAATGTGTTATACCAATACTTAGCTCAAAATAGTTCAAAGAACATTTTGAGTTTAGTATTGTAAATGCCGATAAAGTGGCTGTTTAGTTCAGAAATTGCAAAGCAATTATTGAACTAATACAGATACCGTATCGCTATTTATACCAAAGCCCTGAAATTATGCGGGCAATAACAATTTAATATCAAATAATGGCCAAATCACAAGAAACTTTTAGTAAAAAAGAAAAAGAAAAATTAAAGCTTAAAAAGAGAAAAGAAAAGGAAGAGAAGAAAGAGGAACGTAAAGCAAATGCAGTAAAAGGCCAAAGCCTAGAAGACATGATGGCTTACGTTGATGAAAATGGCAATATTACCAATACACCTCCCGATCCTAAGAAAAGAAGAGTAGTAAATGCAGAGGATATGCTTATTGGCGTAGCCAAACAAAGTGCTGCCGACCCTGCCGACTTAATTAGAAAAGGAGTAATTTCTCATTTCAATGAAGGAAAAGGATATGGTTTTATTAGAGATTTAAAAAGCCAAGAAAGTGTATTTGTTCATATAAATAGTATTGTAGATAAAGTAAAAGAAGGCGATAAAGTAATATTTGAAACAGAAATTACTCATAAAGGCACAAGTGCAACCAATGTAAAATTAGATGTAGTAGAAAAGAAAGTGGTTGTTGAAGAAAAAACAGAGGTGGTAGAAAATATTGATACCAAAGAAACCAAAGAAGATTAGAAAAAAAGCCCGTTTAAGTTATTTTAAATGGGCTTTTTTTATTTGTTAATATCAAATGTGTTCATAAAAGCAGTTGTAAAATTTCCTGCTTTAAAATCTTCGTTTTGCATTAATTTCATTTGCAAAGGAATTGTTGTTTTTAAACCAGGTCCTTCAATTATAAATTCGCTTAAAGCTCGTTCCATTTTTATAATTGCTTCTTCACGTGTTTGTGCACTTACAATCATTTTAGCAATCATACTGTCGTAGTTTGAAGGAATAGTATAACCTGCATAAACGTGCGTATCTACCCTAACTCCATGTCCACCCGGTTTGTGCAAATATTCAATTTTTCCCGGTGTTGGTCTAAAGTTGTTAAAAGGATCTTCCGCATTTATTCTAACTTCAATACAATGCTTTGTTGGGTAATGATCTTTACCACTAATTGGAACACCTGCAGCTAATAAAATTTGCTCTTTCACTAAATCAAAGTTTATAACTTCTTCAGTAACTGGATGCTCTACTTGAATACGCGTATTCATTTCCATAAAATAGAAATTTCTATGCTTATCAACCAAAAATTCAATAGTTCCTAAACCTTCATAACCAATTGATGCTGCACCTTTTTTAGCTGCTTCACCCATTTTTTCTCTTAATTCTGGAGTCATAAAAGGCGAAGGCGATTCTTCAATTAGTTTTTGATGTCTGCGTTGAATAGAACAATCTCTTTCGCTTAAGTGGCAAACTTTACCATATTGATCGCCAGCTAACTGAATTTCTATATGGCGAGGTTCTTCAATGTATTTTTCCAAATACATTCCATCGTTTCCAAAAGCAGCTTTTGATTCTTGTCTTGCACTATCCCAATTTTTTTCAAACGCCTCTTTATTCCAAATAATACGCATGCCTCGTCCGCCACCACCAGCGGTAGCTTTTATAATTATAGGATAGCCTATTTCTTCGGCAATAGCAATGCCTTGTTCAAAGCTTTCTAATAATCCATCAGAACCAGGAACTACAGGAACTCCCGCCTTTTTCATGGTGTCTTTTGCATTTGCCTTATCACCCATAGCGTTAATCATTTCTGGGCTAGCGCCAATAAATTTTATTCCGTGGTCTTTACAAATTTGGCTAAATTTTGCATTTTCACTTAAAAAACCGTAACCCGGATGTATAGCATCTGCATTGGTAATTTCAGCAGCAGCTATTATACTTGCCATGTTAAGGTACGATAATTGAGATGGCGGTGGGCCAATACATACTGCTTCATCAGCAAAACGAACATGTAAACTTTCTTTATCGGCAGTACTATAAACAGCTACGGTTTTAATTCCCATTTCTTTTGCTGTTCTAATAACTCGAAGCGCTATTTCCCCTCTATTTGCAATTAGTATTTTTTTAAACATATTTTTTTAGTTAAAGTTAACTCCTTATTTTAAATAATAAAGTATGTTTAAATTACATTGGTTCAACTAAAAACAAAGGTTGATCGTATTCAACAGGTGACGCATTTTCAACTAATACTTTAACTATTTTACCTGATACTTCTGATTCAATTTCATTAAATAATTTCATTGCCTCCACTATACATAATACATCACCAACTTTAATTACATCGCCAACATTTACAAATGCTGGCTTGTCAGGGCTAGGAGTTTTATAATAAGTTCCAATCATTGGCGATTTTATAGTAATAAAGTTACTGACTGTTGGTGCTGAAGTAACTGCTGGCATGTGTATTGTATTAGCTGGAGCTGTAGCAATAGGTGCTGCTTCAATGGTATGAGTTACAGGTGCTGCCGCTTGTTGAATAATGGTAGTTTTTTCTTCAGCTTTTTTAATTGAAACTTTAAAATCACCTCGTTCTACTTCAACTTCCGAAACACCGCTTTCTGCAACTAATTTAATTAGTTCTTTTATTTCTTTTAATTCCATTTTTTCTATTTTTTTATTAATGTAAAACTATTTTTTTAATTGTAAATGTAAAATTTTTTTTATTGTAAAAATATTAAATTATTGAAAATGAATTTATAATAATATTATATAGCCCATTTAACATATATAGCACCCCAAGTAAAACCACCACCAAATGCGGCTAAAACTAAGTTGTCGCCTTTATTTAGTTTATTTTCCCATTCCCAAAGTAGTAATGGTATAGTTCCATTGGTAGTGTTACCAAAGTGATCAATATTTATCATTACTTTTTCTTTGTCTAAACCCATTCTATTAGCAGTGGCATCAATAATTCTTAAGTTGGCTTGGTGTGGAACAAGCCAAGCAATATCGTCTGCAACTAAATTGTTTCTTTCCATTATTTCAGCACTTACATCTGCCATTCCTTTAACAGCAAATTTAAATACAGTTTTTCCTTCTTGAAACACAAAATGTTCGCGGGCATCAACTGTTTCATGGCTAGCAGGTTTTAAACTACCTCCCGCTTTTTGATGTAAAAATTCTCTACCACTTCCATCTATTTTTAAAACAGAATCTATAACACCAAAACCTTCATAATTAGGCTCAAGTAAAACACAACCACAACCATCACCAAAAATTACGCATGTATTTCTATCAGTATAATCAATTATTGACGACATTTTATCGCCACCAATTACTAAAACTTTTTTGTAAGCACCACTTTGTATAAACCTACTTCCAGTTTCAAGGCCAAAAATAAAACCCGAACATGCCGCTCCTAAATCGTAACCAAATGCATTTATTGCACCTATTTTATCGGCAAGCACACAAGCAGTTGATGGAAAAACCATATCGGGAGTAATAGTACAAAAAATGATTATATCTATTTCTGAAGCTAAAATACCGCGTTTTTTTAGTAAACCATTAACAGCCTCAACAGCCATGTCTGAGGTGCCTAATCCTTCCTCTAAAACTCTTCTTTCTTTTATACCTGTTCTTGATGATATCCATTCATCATTTGTATCAACCATTTTTTCTAAATCCGCATTTGATAATATTTTTGGAGGAACATATCCGTGAATGGCTGTAATGGCTGCTGTTATATTTGTCATTAATAGTTTTTTTGAGGTGGATATAATAAAATAACTTGTTTTGTAGTATAATTTTTTAATAAAAAAACACCCTTTTTATGGGGTGTTTTAAGTTTCTATTGAATAGGAACTAAGTTTTTAAACTGTTCTCTAATAATTTCACATAAGTTTGAGTTTATAACATCACGTCCTGTAAATATCATATTTTTAAATGCTTTTGCATTTGAAATTCCATGGCCAATAATTACAGGTGAATTCACTCCTAAAATGGGAGTTCCACCATAGTTTTCGTAATTAAATCTATCTAAAAATTCATCTTTCACACCACGTTTTTTCATAACATAGTAAAAAGCTTCGTATGCTTTTAAAGTCACATTTCCTGTAAATCCTTCGCAAACTATTACATCACATTTATCACTTAATAAATCTCTTCCTTCTACATTACCAACAAAATGAAAAGCATTTGATTCTTCCATTATTTGATGAGCAGAAATAGTAACTAAGTTTCCTTTTTCTTTTTCTTCGCCTATGCTAAGTAAACCAATTCTTGGGTCTTGGTAACCATGAACATGTTTCATCATTAAACTACCCAAAACGGCAAATTGATATAAAACATCGGGTTTGCAATCTGCATTTACACCTACGTCAAGCATTAAACCAAACTTTCCGTTAGGCTTAGGAATTGTTGCTGTAATAGTTGGTCTTATAACTCCTTCAATAGGTTTAACGGTAAACATAGAACCAACTAACATAGCACCTGTATTTCCAGCACTAACAAAAGCATCAATTTGTTTTGATGCTAGCATTTTAAAACCAACCGAAATACTTGAATCTTTTTTCTGAGAGATTGCTTTAGTAGCATGTTCTCCCATTCCAATAACTTCGGTTGTATGAACAAATTCAAATCTAGAATCGTTCACTCCTTGAGATTTTAACAAATTTTCGGCTTGCTCTTTATCGCCTATAAGAACAATTACATCTTCTTTTTCAAGCTCTTCTAGTGCTAAAATTGCGCCTAAAATTGCTTCTTTGGGCGCAAAATCGCCTCCCATAATATCAAAACCTATTTTCATATGTTATTTGTTTTAGGGTTTTTTGTTAAAAACGAAAACACTTTGAAAAAGTACTTTCGTTTTTTATTTGAATTAAGCTTATTGCTTAAATGTCAGACTTCATGTCAGGAAAAACATGTTTTCCACGGTAGAAACCATCAGCTGTTACACGATGGCGCATGTGAACTTCACCCGATGTTGAATCGATTGACAATGTTGGAACAGCACCTTTGTAATGTGTTCTACGCTTATCGCGTCTTGATTTTGAAATTTTGCGTTTAGGATTTGGCATTTTACTTATCTCCTCTAGTTATCAGTTTTTATTGTAAATATTTTTTAAAGCATCCCAGCGTGGGTCAAATTCTGAGTTGTTTTCGTCATCGTTTCCTTCATCAATTTTTAATTTATCAATGAATGCTTGGTTGTGTTTCTTATTGGCATCCTCACAACTTATTTTTGTTGGAATGGCCAATAAAAAGTAATCAAAAATAAATTGTTTAAAGTCAAATTCATGTAAACCCTTAGGTAAATAAATGATTTCATCGTCATTTAAATTTTCAGGACCATCAATAAGTTTAATCAATAAATCATAGGTTTTATTTAAAGGTAATTCAAAATCATCTAAACAAGTGTCGCATGTAGTAAGCACATTTCCAATAATTTTGAATTGTACTTCATACATATTTTCTTTTTTATTAAACAATACTTCGCAACTTGAATTTGTACTTTGAAAAGGTTTTTCTACCATTTCCGTGAACAAATCATCAAATATTGGGAAGCTTAATTCGTTTAATCCAAAACGAAGTTTGTTGAACTCAATTGTATATGTTTTTGTTTTCACCTTGAAAATAAAGCCCACAAATGTAGTTTTTTGTTAATAAAATAGTAACATTTTTTTATAAAATAAGTAAAAAAACATTTTGTTAAGGATAAATAGGAGCGTTAAAATCTTAAAATCAATAAGTTAATAATATTGATAAGTTTTTATTTTTGGTAGGTTATATTTTTATTATTCGTTTATAAATAATTATTAAAAAGAAACAATTACATTAATTTTGCGTTTTGCTAAATAATGAAACAATCAGACCAAATATTGAAATTAATTGAAGAGTTTGGTAAAGCATCTAATCAAAAAATTGATTATGTAGCATTACAAAAAGCCAAAACGAGATTTCAATTACCCTTATCAAATAACTTCATTCAATTTTATGATATTTTAGGTAATATTGGCTCTTTTGCTAATTTTTCTTTCGAAGTTAGGGCAATTTCTATTATAGATTTTAAAAGTTTTGCTAAAAAGTTAACTCATCCACTAATTTATTTTAAAGCAAATACTAACCATTTGGTTCCAGTATTATTAAAATATAAAAAAGGTAAAAATTTTCAAACAATTGAAATTGATGAAAACGATGAAGTTGAATTAGAATATGAAAAAATTGAAGATTTAATTTTATCAGCAAAAACAATTGAAAAATTAAAAGAAGACAATTTTTTAAACACCGAACAGCTTTTATCGGAAAATGAATTAGCAAGTGATTACATTTTGATAATAACAGGATTTAAAATTAACGACATTTTAAATACAAACAAATTGAAAAAACCTACTCCTTATCAAAGATTTTTAAGTTTACTAAAAGCCGAAAAGAGGGATATTAAATATATATACTTTTTTGCAATTTTAATAGCAATTATAAACTTGGCTTTGCCATTGGGCGTTCAGGCTATTGTTGGTTTAATTTCGGGTGGTTTGTTACTCGAATCGGTTGTTATTTTAATTACAATGGTAATTTTAGCTACTGCGTTATCGGGCTATTTGCAAATTCAACAACTTAAAATGGTTGAAATTTTGCAACAAAGGGTTTTTGCCAATGTTACTTTTGAATTTGCTTGGCGATTACCCAAAATTAAAATAGAAAGGTTATTGAAACACTACACTCCTGAAATGGTGAATAGGTTTTTTGATGTAATTAATGTTCAAAAAGCACTACCTAAAATATTAATTGATTTAACAGCAGCTTTAATTCAAATTCTTTTCGGACTGGTTTTATTATCTTTATATCACCCAATATTTATTGGTTTTGGTTTTTTAATAGTATTGATAATAGTAATAATTTTTTATACTACTGGTATTAAAGCATTAGAAACTAGTATTTACGAATCGAAATATAAATATAAAGTAGCTTATTGGCTTCAAGAAATTGGTAGAAGTATTAATTCGTTTAAATTGGCTGGGAATTCAAATTTACCCATTCAAAAATCGGATTATTTATTAGCTAATTATTTAAAATATAGAAACAAACACTTTGATATTTTAGTAAAACAGTATATTTCAATTGTTTCATTCAAAACATTGATAACTTCTTTGTTATTAATTTTAGGAAGTTTTTTAGTTGTAAACAGACAAATAAATTTGGGGCAGTTTGTTGCAGCAGAATTAATTATAGTTTTAATAATTGGTTCGGTTGAGAAGTTGATTTCAACCATTGAAGTAGCTTACGAAATGCTTACAGCGCTCGATAAAATTGGTCATATAACTGATTTAGAGGTTGAAAGTAATGAAGGAAGAGAGTTGCACGATTTAGAAATTGAAGAAAAATTCACTATTAAAACCAATCAATTAAGTTTTAAATATCCAAACTCTAGAAATGATGTGCTTTCGAACATTGATTTTGAAATAAATAAAGGAGAAAGAATTTGCTTAACAGGGTATAGCGACAGCGGTAAAACTACTTTTATAAAAACCATTTCGGGCTTATATACCAATTACTTGGGAACAGTTACTTTAAATGATGTTTCAATTAAAGAACTTAATATTGATTCATACAGGAGTGTTATTGGTGACAACCTTTCGCAGGAAGATTTATTTGAAGGAACTATTGAAGAAAATATAGTAATGGGCAGAAATGGCATTGCTTTTAAAGATATTGTTAGCGCTGTTAAAAAGGCAGGATTACATCATTTTATATCTAATTTAAACGAAGGTTTACAAAGCAATGTAGCACCAGGAGGAATTAATTTTCCTAAAGGTATAATACAAAAAATAGTATTGGCAAGAAGTTTTGTACAAAACCCCAAATTATTAATTATTGACGATTTTTTTTATAATATGAGTAAAAAGGAAAACGTTGAACAATTGAATAACTTATTTGAAAACAAAAATTGGTCAATTATTATTATTTCTTCTCAACCAAGTATAATGAAATTGTGCGACAGAATTTGTGTTTTAAATAATGGTAAAGTTATAGAAAATGGTTCCTATAATGAATTAGTTCAACGCAATGTATTGGCTCCATTTTTAAACGAATAAGTTAAAAAATTAAAAAAAATTAAAATGGATTACAACCCTTATAACAATTTAGAAAAAGAATTGAAAAACAGTACACTTTACACTGTTCAATTGGTAAATACACCTAAAAAATTTAAAATTATTAGAAATTGGCTAGCTGGTATTTTTCTATTTCTATTTTTATTGCTGTTTTTGCCTTGGCAACAAAACATAAATGGTAAAGGAAAGGTTACACCTTTTGCCCCAGAAGATAGACCTCAAAACATACCTTCAATTATAGGTGGACGAATAGAAAAATGGAAAGTGGTGGAAGGGCAATATGTAAAAAAAGGTGATACTTTAGTTATAATTAGCGAGGTAAAAGAAAAGTTTTTCGATCCACAATTATTACAGAGAACGCAAAAACAGATAGACAACAAAGTAGATGGATTAGCAGCTAAAAATAGAAAAATTGTAGCTTTAGAAAACCAAATTGATGCCATGCGTAGCAGTGTGAACATTAAAATGAAAATGGCAAAAAACAAAGTATTACAAGCCGAATTTTTAGTAAAAGGGGAAAAAGCAAACTTTGAAGCAGCTAAGGTAAATGAAGAACTTTCTAGAAACCAATACGACCGATTGAATGAATTATACAAAAAAGGATTGGCTTCATTAACTGAAATTCAAAACAGGTCGAATAAAATGCAAGAAGCAAAATCGAAAGCCATTGAAGCTGAAAATAAATTTAATAAAGCCGAAAATGAATTGATAAACTCCCGAATAGACTTGAACTTTATAGAAGCTGAATACGTTGATAAAATTTCGAAAGCCGAATCGACTTTAGAAGAAACTGCTGGAGAACTTTTTGAAAGCCAAGCCGACCTAATAAAGCTAAGAATTGAATACAGTAATTTTCAACTTAGAAGTGGCTTTTATGCCATAAAAGCACCTCAAAATGGTTATGTAGTGCAGGTTTTAAAAGCGGGGATTGGTGAAACAATAAAAGAAAACGAAAACATTGCTACCATAGTTCCTTCAAATACCAAAACAGCAGTAGAAATGACAGTTAGGGCTTTGGATATGCCTTTATTATACAAGGGTTGCAAGGTTCGTGTTCAGTTTGATGGATGGCCAGCATTGGTTTTTTCAGGTTGGCCAAGCGCAAGTGTAGGTACATTTGGAGGTGTAGTTCAGGCAATTGATAGAAATGCAGATGCCAATGGTAATTTTAGAGTGCTTGTTGTGCAAGATCAAAATGATGTTCCGTGGCCAGAATTAATAAGAGCTGGAGGTGGAGTTTATGGATGGGCAATGTTAAGTAAAGTGCCGGTTTGGTATGAATTATGGCGACAGTTCAATGCATTTCCCCCTAATTTTATGGAAGAAGCCAACAAAAGTAATAAAGCAGAATATGATAAAACTAAAAATGATAAATAAAATGAAGTTTTTATTTTTTAAAATTTTAGTAGCTTTATTTTTTATTAGTTTTGAATTACAAGCACAAGATTCGAGTGTTTTAACTTTTAGTAGTTTTTATTTACAAGTAGTACAAAACCATCCATTGGCCAAACAAGCTAACTTGTTAACTGCTGCTGCAAAAGCAGAATTACTTGCAGCAAGAGGAGCTTTTGATCCAGTTATAAGTACTAATTATAGCAATAAACAAACCGATGGAAACAATAGTTATACTTATTTTGAACCCCAATTAAAAGTTCCCACTTTAATTGGTGTAGATTTAAAAGCTGGCTTTGACCAAAGCGATGGTTTTGCTGTAAATAGTGAAAATGCTAAATACAAAAATGTAAACGGACAATTTACCCAACAATCAGTTGAATATGGAATGCTTTACGCTGGTTTAAGTGTGCCATTGTTAAGAGGCTTGCAAACTGATGCAAGAAGAGTGGCCCTTAGGCAAGCTCAAATTTTACAAGGGTTAAACGAAGCTGAAAAGATTAAATTAATAAATAAACTTTTTTTAAATGCAGCCAAAGATTATTGGGAGTGGCAATTGGCTTTTGAAAAGTTAAGGCTAATGAAATTTAATTTTACATTGGCCGAAACAAGATTTAATTTTATAAGAAATAGAATTATTGGTGGTGAAGAAAAACCTATTGATAGCATTGAAGCTTTAATTGAACTAAAAAGAAGAGAAAGTATTTTAATTGAAACAGAAGTTGAATTTAAAAATACAAGCTTGGCATTAAGCAATTATTTATGGAGCGAAAAAAATGAAGCACTTCAATTAAAAGAAAATGTTGTTCCTTCAAATATTGGTTTAGAAATAAACACTTTTGGAAATGATTCAGTTCAAAAACTAGTTGTATTTGCCGAAAATTACCATCCAGAATTATTAAAGCTTCAGTTTAAAAGTAAGCAACTTCAATTTGATAGAAAGTTAGCCATAGAAAATATTAAACCCCAATTAAATGTAGAATACTATCCTTTTCAAACCTTTACAAAAGGTTCAAACGACAACATAAATAACATTTTTGAACGACAATATAAATTTGGTGCTACTTTTTACAGTTCATTATTTTTAAGGAAAGAAAGAGGTAAATTACAACAAGCCAATATTAAAATTAAAAACATTGATTTTGAAACCAAAGTGGTAAAAAGGGAAATAGTAAATGATTTATTAGCTAATTTTAATAACCTTAAAAATCTTGAACAAATAATTGAAATTCAAACTGAACTAGTAAAAAATTCATTTTCCCTTCGAAATGCAGAACAACTGCGATTTGAAAATGGGGAAAGCTCTTTATTTTTAGTAAACATGCGTGAGCGATCATTGATAGAAGCACAAATAAAACAAGCTGAAATTAATAGCAAATATGCCAAAGCCAAGGTTCAGTTACAATGGAGTAGTGGTATAAAATTATTTTAAAAATTATTGTATAAAATAAAAAAAAGCGTTTTAAAATTATTTAAAACGCTTTTTTTTATTAAGATTCTCTATTTACATCCCATTGCTCCATGTAATCGGCAACTCTGCGTAAAAAGCTGCCACCTAACGAACCATCAACTACTCTGTGGTCGTAACTTAGTGATAAAAACATCATGTGGCGAATGGCAATTACATCACCAAATTCGGTTTCCATAACAGCAGGTTTCTTTTTAACCACACCTGTTGCCATAATTGCTACTTGAGGTTGGTTTATAATAGGTGTGCCCATTACGTTTCCAAAGCCACCTACATTGGTTAAAGTAAATGTTCCACCCGAAATATCGTCTGGTTTTAATTGGTTAGCCCTGGCTCTGTTTGCTAAATCGTTTACTTGTTTGGTTATGCCAATTAAGTTCATGGTGTCAGCATTTTTAATTACCGGAACTATTAAATTGCCACTTGGTAAAGCAGCAGCCATTCCAATATTTATATTCTTCTTTTTAATAATATTAGTTCCATCTACACTGCAATTAATCATTGGATAATCTTTTATTGCCCTAGCCACACATTCTATAAATAATGGAGTAAAAGTAATTTTTTCACCCTCACGTTTTTCAAAAGTTTTTTTGTTTTTTTCTCGCCATAACACCATGTTGGTTACATCGGCCTCCACAAAGCTGGTAACATGCGGACTGGTTTGTTTACTCATTACCATGTGGTCGGCAATTAGCTTGCGCATGCGGTCCATTTCTATAATTTCATCGCCACCACTTACACTTGGTGCAGCTTTAGGTGCAGCAGCAATAGTAGGTTTTGGTGCTTCTATTTTGGTTTCAACAATTGGAGTGGGTATGGCTGCAGGAATATTATTAGCTGCCACCACATTTACAGTTCCATTTGTTCTGTTGCTTACAAAATTTAAAATGTCGCGTTTGGTTACACGGCCTTCATTTCCGCTACCTCCAATGGTTTCTAGTTCGGCCATGCTTACGTTTTCTTCGAGGGCAATGTTTAAAACTAATGGACTGTAAAATTTATTACTTCCTGCATTAGCAGTTGGCGAAGCTATATTAATTGCATGCGAAACTGTAGCTTCTATTTGAGCAACTTCTTTTGGTGTTTCTACCACAGGAGTTGGCGAAACACTTGGAGTTGCAGCTACACTACCTTCTAATTGCATAATTGCAATTGGCATGTTTACAGCTACTACATCACCATCGTTATATAATTTTTTTATTAATATACCTGCTTTGGGGCTAGGTACTTCGCTGTCTACTTTATCGGTAGCTATTTCCAATACAGTTTCATCGGCTGCAATGGCATCGCCTTCGTTTTTTAGCCATTTAATAATGGTTGCTTCGGCAATACTTTCGCCCATTTTAGGCATTACTAGTTGAAATTCGGCCATGGTATTTTTTGAGGTTTTTAAATGATATTAAAGGCAACAAAAATAATTTATTGTATCAGTTTTGCTAATGTAAATTTCAATAAGCCCTAAATTGTTAATATTAATTTGGTTTTTGAATTGGTTCTTTGAATTGGTTCTTTGAAAATTCTTGTTCAATTGTATCAATATTTAAAAAATTTTATTCTGCAAAAAATTATATTTGAATTTGGAAAATATTTTAAATAGAATAACAATTAATGATAACCAATTGAATGGCAAACCTGCAATTAGGGGTAAAAGAATAAGTGTTCAAACCATATTAGAGTTTTTAAGCGCTGGTGAAAGTGAAACAGAAATACTAAGGCAATATCCGTCAATTGATATTGATGACATAAGAGCATGTTTGTTTTTTGCAAGTAAGTTAATGAACAATAGTTACACTATTAAGGAATTGGTTTAAAAAGTGAAAAAAAAGTATTTAATAGATGTAAATCTGCTATGTATTTTTCTATTTGGAATAACGAGGAATATATTCATCAAAAAGATATTAATGACGAATGGAGTGACGAAAAAATTTGGCAATATGCCATAAAAAACGATTTAACAATTGTAACAAAAGACAGCGATTTTCGAATAAAATATTGTTCCAAAATCCACCTCCTAGGATTATTCATATTAGATTTGGAAACATGAAATTAAGTGAATTTTTTGAGGTTATAAAGTAAAACTTGGCCGCAAATAAAATTGTTGAGCAATTCGAACAAACTAGTTAGTGTATACTTAGATATAATTGAAGCTATAAACTAAACAAACCAACAAAAAATTTCATTTAGCTATTGTAAGGCTTTTAGGCTTAATTTGCAGCATATTGTAAACTTCCTTTCATTTGGTTTTTTCACCAATTGAAATAAAGTGTTTGGTGAGGACACCAACCACGGACAGCAATTTATTTATAAAACCATTCAATTACAAATAACTGAAAAGCAGTTGTTACTACTTACAAAATGCAAAATTTCGAAGATTTAAATTTAACTACTCCATTGCTTAATGCTTTAAGCGACCTAGAATATATTCATCCAACGCCTATTCAAGAGCAAGCTTTTCCGGTTATTATGTCGGGAAGCGATGTAATAGGTGTGGCGCAAACTGGCACCGGTAAAACTTTTGCTTACTTATTGCCCATTTTAAGGAAAATGAATTTTAGCCACGAAAAACATCCGAGGGTAATTATTTTGGTGCCTACGCGTGAGTTGGTGTTGCAGGTGGTGCAAGAAATTGAAAAACTTAGTAAGTACATTACCATTCGATATGGTGGTATTTATGGGGGTGCTAATATTACTCCGCAACGCCAATTAGTTTTTGATGGGGTAGATGTTTTGGTGTCAACTCCCGGGCGATTGATTGATTTGGCAGGAATTGGTCATTTAAAATTAAAACTAGCGCAACAGTTGGTAATAGATGAGGTAGATGAAATGCTTGACCGCGGTTTTAGGGCGCAGCTTACTACCATTTTAGATTTAATGCCAAAGCATCAAAACATTTTGTTTTCGGCTACTTTAACAGAGGAAGTAGAAAAGTTAATTCATGTATTTTTTACCAATCCTAAAAAAATAGAAATTGCTGCACATGGAACACCTTTGGAAAAAATTGGTCAATCGGTTTATTTGGTGCCTAATTACAATACCAAAGTAAATTTATTGGAACATTTGCTTAACCAAAACGAAAGCATAAGCAAAGTAATGGTTTTTGTTAAAAGCATAAAAATGGCCGATAGGTTATTTGAGCAAATGGTAACTAAATTTACCGATGAGGTAATGGTAATCCATTCGGCTAAATCGCAAAACGTAAGGTTTGCTACTTTAAAAAAGTTTCAGGAAGGAAAATTCCGAATATTAATTGCTACTGATATAGCAGCAAGGGGTTTGGATATAGTAGATGTAAGCCATGTAATAAACTTTGACACACCTGATACTCCTGGAGATTATTTGCATAGAATTGGCAGAACAGGCCGTGCAGGGAAAGATGGTTTGGCCATAACTTTTGTTAACGAGGTAGAGGAAGAATACAAATACAATATTGAAACATTAATGAAAATGGAAATTCCTATACTGGAAATGCCAAAAGAAGTAATTATATCAACTGTGTTTGCTGCTGATGAAAAAGCGGAAGTAGGATCGAAAAATTATTTAAAAATAAAGAAAAATAAAAACGCAAAACCATCATTCCACGACAAAAAAGCTAAGAATACTAAAGAAAACCTAGGTGGACCAAGAAAAAGAAATCCGAATAAAACCAAACCAAGAAACAGAGCGGTAGAAAGAAACAGAGCGTTGAAAAGGAAGAATAAATAAATTTTGAATAAGTGAAAGTTCGGAATGCGGAATGACAAAAGTGCGGAATAAATGATGAAGTATGAATGATAAATTATGAATGAGTTGGAAAGTAAAATAATTAATCAATTTTTCAATCTCTAAATCAACAAATCAACAAATCTTTAAATCAAATAATCATCAAATCGCCACGCTCATTGTTCCTAAAATTTCTTCTAAAATATCGCGGTTATTGCTAAGGCGAGGTACTTTATGTTGACCACCCAATTTTTGTTTGTTTTTTAGCCAATTGCTAAATGTTCCTTTGGGTATAGCATGTATTTTGGGTAATTGCATAGCCAAATCTTTGTATCGTTTGGCTTCATAATCGCTGTTGTTTTCTTTTAAATAATTGTCTAAAGAAATGGTAAATTCTTCTAAGTTATCTGGCATTTTTTCAAACTCAATTAACCATTCATGTCCGCCTTTTTGGTTTTCATCCATGTAAATTGGAGCTGCCGTATAATCAACAATATGAGCACCTATACTTTTACAAGCTTTACTTATAGCATCATCAGCATTTTCAATCATTAACTCTTCACCAAAAGCATTAATATAATGTTTTGTTCTTCCTGTAATTTTAAAACGGTATGGTTTTATTGAAGTAAACTTAACGGTATCGCCAATAATGTAACGCCACAAACCTGCATTTGTACTAATTACCAACGCATAGTTTTCATTTAATTTTACTTCAGTAATTGAATAAGTTTTAGGATTTTCTTTACCATATTCTGTCATTGGCATAAACTCGTAAAAGACGCCATAATCAAGCATTAGTAACATGTCATCTCTATTCAAATCATCCTGTATTCCAAAAAATCCTTCTGAGGCATTATAGGTTTCTAAAAAGTTAATAGCTTTTGATTTTAATAAGCGTTTAAATCGTTCTTTATAAGGGGTAAAACTTACTCCACCATGAATATATAGTTCCATATTTGGCCATATATCGGTTAAGCAGTTTTTGCCAGTTAATTCGTACAGTTTTTCTATTAATACGATGGTCCAAGTTGGCACTCCCGACATATTGGTTACATTTTCTTTTAATGTAGCCCTTGCCATTTTTTCTACTTTTTCATCCCAATTATTCATTAATGCAATGGCCAACTCTGGGGTTCTTAAATATTGAGCCCAAAAAGGCATATTCTGCATCATTACCGCTGATAAATCGCCATAAAAGCTTTCATCATTCAATTTATTTACGTTGTTGCTTCCACCAATTACTAATCCTTTTCCGTCAAATAAATTACTATCCGGATTTTGTAGTATATAAAATAATAAAGCATCTTTACCACCTTGAAAATGGCATTCGTCTAAGCTTTCGTAGGTTACAGGAATAAATTTACTTTTATCGCTCGTAGTTCCTGATGATTTTGCAAACCATTTAATTTCACTAGGCCAAGTTACATTTTGTTTTCCTTCTAGTATATTATCAATATAATTTTTGTATCCATCATAGTTGGTTATTGGAACATTTTTTTTAAATTGTTCTATATTCTTTATTGCATTAAAATGATGCTTATTTCCAAAATGAGTTAACTCTGCGTACCTTATAATTTTATTAAATTGCTCCTCTTGCACTTCATGTGGGTACAGCATTATTCTATCAATAAACGGAATTCGTTTTTTCAAATACCAACTTACTAATGAATTAACTAAAGGCATGAAGCAATTTTACTTAAAAAAAATTAAAAACTGAGAAAAAAATATTTTCTGTTAAATATGAATTAGAAATATTTTGGAAATTAATTGATAATTAGGGTTCATTTTAAAGTCAGTTGGAAAGGAAATTTTCTTTAAAATATTAAAACAAAATGATATGCATTGTTCTGTTTTTTTAAACAAGAATTGAACCACATAGGGACATAGAAAACATAGCTTTAGTAAGAGAAAACTAATAAATAATTTAATTAACACATTAACGATGCGCGTTGGACCGGCAAAAAAGCGGGCCAGCTTAGTCCCGAAAGCTTTCGGGATGTGCGTGGAAGCATTTTTTTGCCTTGTCCCGCCCTGCGGGATTGTTTCTTTTTCATCTAAGGAAAAAGAAAAAAGGGTATACTTCTCATTGGCCAAATTGGTGGCTAAGGAAAGGAGATTCTTTCAGAATGACCAAAACTCATTTTGTTTTTTAAAAAAACAAAACGTCAACAAATAGTAAAGCAATCTCACAAAAAAGCTGCCTTATATAGACAGCTTTTTGAATTTATGTTTTAAAATATTAAGCTAACAAAACTGCTTTTGTTGCTTCTAAGATTGCTGTAGCTTTTTCGTTGGTGCTCGATTCACTGTAAACGCGCAATACAGGTTCAGTTCCGCTTGCACGAATCATAACCCATTCGCCATTTCCTAAATGGAATTTGAAACCATCTAAGTCTTCGGTTTTTTCAATTTTATAGCTTCCAAATTGGGTGTATTTTCCTGCTTTGCAATTTGCTAACACAGCTTGTTTAATTTCTTCTGTAATGTGTAAATCAATTCTACCCATTGCGAAGCTACCAACCACATCGTACACTTCTTGAATTAATTCGTCTAAACTTTTTCCAGTTTTAGCCATAAATTCCCAAAGTGTTAAACCAATCCAAATGCCATCGCGTTCAGGAATAAATCCTTTTATGGCAATTCCACCACTTTCCTCCCCACCTACTAATACGTTTTCGGTAACCATTTTTTCGCAGATGTATTTAAACCCAATTTTAGTAATTTCTATTGGCAAACCATACGCTTTGGCTAATTCAGTAATTTTAGAAGTGGCACTAAAAGTAGTAATTACTTTACCGTCCATTCTTTTGTATTTATGTAAGTAATGAACCAATAAAAGAATGATATGATGTGAATCTACAAACTCACCTTTTTTGTTGTATAATCCTATTCTGTCTGCATCTCCATCGGTTACCAAACCACAATCAATTTCTTCACTGATGCGAATTAATTCACTAAACTCTGTCAAGTTTTTATGAATAGGTTCAGGAGCTTGACCATCAAATCCAGGATTGTAATCGCAATGCAACATGGTAATTTCAGGAAAAACCCTGCGCATTACATTTTGCCCTGCACCATACATGGCATCGTAAGCAAATTCCATTTTACTTTCTTTGATTGTTTTTAAATCAAATTTGCTTTCCACTTCGTTTACATACATGGTTTCTAAATCGATGTACGAAATCATGCCTTCGCTAATTAAAGTTTCCATGTTTTTTAAAGGCAAAGAAAATGTATCTGGAATGGCATTTTCAACTGCATCAATTACCGCAGGACTGCTTGGTCCGCCATAATGTGCTTTTAGTTTAAAACCATTATAAGCCGGAGGATTATGACTAGCAGTAATAATTACACCTAAAGCAGCACCATGTTTTACAGCACCCAAACTAATCATAGGAGTGCTCACAAAACCTTTGGCCATTATTACTTTAATGCCATTGGCACATAAAACTTTTGCAGTTGTTTCGGCAAATAATTCGCCTGCAAAACGGCAATCGTGACCCAAAACTACATTTAAGTTATTGGCAAAATTTGCTTTCACATAATCTGCTGTTCCTTGAGCTACACGCTTAACGTTTTCTACAGTAAATTCATCGGCTATAATACCTCGCCAACCATCAGTTCCAAATTTTATTACGTACATATTTTTTATTATTAAATTTTATGGTACAAAAGAGCAAAAAAAACCACAAAGCTTAACTATGTAAATTCAACTATTTTTAAGAATATGTCTAGTTTATTAAAAAATGGATGGAGGAAAATGGTTGCCACACAAAGGAGATGCGATGCATGACGAATAAAAATTAAAACTAAAAACAACTCCGAAGGAGTTAAACATGAATAGCACCGAGAGAAACTCGGTGTTATTCATATCAATTATAATCGCAACTCCGAAGGAGTTGAATAAAGTTAATTGTTGTTGTGTTCAACTCCTTTGGAGTTGTAATTTCTTTTGCTATATTAAACCCTGCATTTCATGCAGGGTTATTCAAATTCAACTTTTTTGGAGTTTGTGTTGAGCCCTTGTTAGTTTTTAGCGAAGCGTCACTAACAAGAAATGGGCAGAAGTTGTGTCATTCAGAAGTACCGCTTTGGCGGTACCCTTTCCATGGCAACCATCATAGCTAATGGAGTATTGGTTGCCATACCAAGGAGATGCGCTGCATGACGAAAAATACATAAGTCATTCAGAAAGAATCTCCTTTCCTTCGCAACCAATATAGCTAATGGAAAAATGGTTGCCATACCAAGGAGATGCGCTGCATGACGAATACAAAAAAAAACACGAGCCTTCACTCGTGTTTTTTTTTAAATCTATCAACTGACAACTAACAACTATCAACTATTTAATAGGTGGTTTCTTATTGCTTCCTCCTCCGCTATCTTCTACTACATCAAAGCCCCATTCCCCTAAAACTTTTGGATTAACTTTGTTTTTACCCAACAATACATCTCTTAGACCAGTAATTAAAAATTTAGCATTTCCAGGTTGATTAACACTCGATTTTTTAGTAGTACCTAAAGCAATATCCCTTGTTAGTGTAAGTTCTTTTGCTTCTTTGGTAAGTTCCTTTTGCTTATTGTTAGCATCGGTTGCATCAGTTAGTTTTTGTTGTAGTTCGCTTAATTCAACAGGTGTTAAATTGCTTTTCGTGCCTAAAGCCAATTCTTTTTTTACAATGTTATTACCTAAGGTAATAAACTCGTCTACGTTGGTTGGAATAATAACTTTCATAATTTTTTTGTTTTTTTAAGCTTCACTTCGCACTCTTATTTTTGGCAAAGATTCAGCATGGTTAAATTAATTTGATTTTAAAACGTAACTTTTCCTTTTTTGATATTAATATTAAAAAAAAATATTATTTTATTTTCATAAAATGCTATACTACAGATAATTAATTTTTAAAAGTAACTATCGTTAGCAGCCTTCCAAGCATACAAATAATCGTTCTAGTTATCCTTGGAAGCCTTCCAAGCACACAAATAATCGTTCTAGTTATCCTTGGAAGCCTTCCAAGCACACAAATAATTGTTCTAGTTATCCTTGGAAGCTTTCCAAGCGTATAAATATTCGTTCCAGTTATCCTTGGAAGCCTTCCAAGTGAACAAATATTCGTTCTAGCTATCCTTAGAGGCTTTCCAAGCAAAATATCTGTTTTTAATTAATGCTGTTTATTAGCCATAATAAAAATTTATATTAAAATGTATTCAAGTTTTCGCCTAAAGCGAAAGCATTGGTTTGAAAAAACAAAAACTTCTTATAATATTATTTTAAAAAACTAAAATTCTGTTCTTATGTTTGAAATGGAAAATGGAGTTAGAATACGTAATTTTAGTTAATGAAAACGACCAAGAAATTGGTAAAATGGAAAAGCAAGAAGCACACGAAAAAGCTTTGTTGCACAGGGCTTTTTCAATATTTGTTTTCAATGAAAAAAACGACCTTTTATTACAACAACGCGCTTTGGGTAAGTACCACAGTGCTGGGCTTTGGACAAACACTTGTTGTAGCCACCAAAGGGTTGGCGAAAGCACAGAAATGGCAGCACACAGAAGATTGAATGAGGAAATGGGTTTTGATTGCGAATTAACTATTAAAACAAAATTTATATACAAAGCTGCTTTCGAAAATGGACTTACTGAACATGAATTAGACTATATTTTAGTAGGAAATTATAACGGAGAAGTAGATGTAAACATAGAGGAGGTTGAAAGTTACAAATGGGTTTCGTTACCTTGGCTAATTGAAGATTTAAAAATTAATCCTAATAATTACACTGCTTGGTTTAGTATTATTTTAGAAAATTATTTAGAAAGTTTGGAATCGTAATATTTTTAAAACACTGATTAATAGAAAGTAATATTTATAATCATTATAAGGTCAAATTTTTTCCTATCTTTTATCATTGTTTAGAATAATTCTAAATAATATTGTTGCACCACTCAAATCAGTAACTCAAATGAAAATTAAATTCCTTTTAATTGCAATAGTGCTATTAGCAATTAATAATAAAGTACAGTCTCAAAATGCAGATACTACCAAAACAACACTTTTAAATGAATTAGTAATAAAAGAGCAAAAAAATTTAGGCGGTGTAGAGCGTATGCCCGAAATTAAAGACAATGTAATTTATGCAGGTAAAAAATCGGAAGTAATTTTATTAGATAAGATAAACGCTGATTTAAGTATAAACAATACCCGACAAATTTTTAGTAAAGTACCAGGAATAAACATTTGGGAAAACGATGGTTCAGGAATTCAAACTAATATTTCTACTAGGGGTTTAAGTGCAAATAGATCTTGGGAGTTTAATGTAAGACAAAACGGTTACGACATAACCTCTGAAGCATTTGGCTACCCTGAAACCTATTACACACCACCAACCGAAGCGTTATCGAAAATAGAAATTGTAAGAGGTGCTTCCTCGTTACAATATGGAACTCAGTTTGGTGGGTTGTTAAATTATCAAATAAAAAAAGGAAGTGCTACTAAAAAATTAAGTGTAGAAGAACAAGTAACATTTGGAAGTTATGGTTTGGCTAACTTTTACTCCGCAATAGGTGGCACTATAAAAAAACTAAATTACTATGTGTTTTTACACGACAGACACTCGAATGGTTGGAGGCAAAATAGTAGGTACAATACAAGAACCATTTTTGCTTCGGCCAATTATCAATTTACCAAAAAATTAAATATAGCTTTTGAATATACCAATATGAATTATTCGAGTCAGCAACCCGGTGGATTAACCGACAATCAATTTAAAATCAATGCGCAACAATCGAGCAGGGCAAGAAACTGGATTGGAACACCATGGAATGTAGCTGCCTTAACTATTAAATACGATATTTCGCCAAAGGTTAATTTAATTATAAAAACTTTTGCAAGTATGAGCGAAAGAAACAGTGTTGGAAATTTAAATGCTATAAATATTAAAGACAGTATCAATCCAGTAACATTGGCTTATAGTTTACGCAGAGTAGATAGAGATTTTTACCAAAATATTGGCACAGAAGCAAGGTTTTCGTATAAATATAAATTGATTAAACAAAACCATACTTTGGCTGGTGGAGTTAGGGCTTATGTAGGAAATACGCAAAGAAAACAAAGAGGAGTTGGTAACTCGGGTTCCGACTTTGATTTTAGTTTAACCAACAATCAATATGTTACTGATTTAAAATTTAGCACTACAAATTATGCATTTTTTGCAGAAAATATTTTTTTTATTACCAATAAATTTAAAGTAATACCGGGCATTCGTTTCGAAAATATTTACAATAAAATAGAAGGAACAATTAACAGCAATGCTAGTACTATTGTTCCTCAATCTAGTAATAGAAATGTGTTATTAGCAGGTATTGGGTCAGAGTATTTAATAAGCAGTAAAACCAATATTTATGCAAACTTTTCACAAGCGTATCGTCCAGTTACATTTTCTGAATTTACTCCGGCAAATGCCACAGAAATTATAGATCCAAATTTGAAAGATGCAAATGGTTATAATGTCGATTTTGGATACAGAGGAACGGTTAAAAACTTTTTAAATTTTGATGTTGGTTTGTTTTATTTAAACTACGATAATAGAATTGGAACCATTTTACAAAATGGAGCAAATTTTAAAACCAATATAGGCCAATCGGTAAGCCAAGGAATGGAGTCATTTATTGAAATAAATCCATTTAAAATATGGAACGAAAATCCTAAATGGGGAAGCATCAGTTTGTTTACTTCAAACTCATTTATTGATGCTAAATATGTAAGTTCGAAAGAAACAGACCCAACAAAAAGTTACAATGGAAAACAAGTAGAAAACGCACCAAGATTTATAAATAGAATGGGTTTAACATATACTTTAAAAACATTTACAACTACTTTTCTTTATAGCAGCTCAAGCGAAATATATACTGATGCTTTAAATACTGAATTGCCAAATGCTTCCTCGCAAATTGGAAAAATTGAAGGCTATAAAGTAATGGATTTATCGTGTGCTTATGTGTTTTTAGAAAATTGGAATATTAAAACTGGTGTAAATAACTTAACTGACGAAGTGTATGCTACACGCAGAGCAGGTGGTTATCCTGGCCCGGGATTATTGCCCGGAAATGGTAGAACTTTTTATGTAAGTTTTGGAGTAAACTTTTAATTTATTGGCTTGCCACTATAAAAGTCAAGTACTTTTTTCCTAAATACCAACTCGTACTTTGCTTGGTAATAATCTGTTTGAGCCCTTATATAACTGTTTTTAGAAGCTAAATAATCGGTTAAACTCAATCCTCCTAATTCATATTGTTTTTCGCTAATATCCAAAGCTTCTTTGTTAGCTTCTAGTGAAATTAAAGAAGCATTATGGCGAAGTTGTGCATTTTTAAAATTTAAGTAAGCTGAGTTGATGCTTTTAAATAAATTCAATTGAGTTTGCTTTTCGGTTAACGAGGCAACTTCCATTTGTATAGTGGCTCTTTGTATATTGCTATTTACATTATACCCATTAAATATTGGCACACTTAAAGTTAAGCCTATTGATGTACCAAAATTATTTTTAAATTGATCAGAAAAAGGAGTCATTTCCGAACTGGTTGGAAAAGTTTGACTTCCTAATGCAAAAACAGGTACTTGTGTGGTTCCATTTAAATAATACCCAATTTGAGGGTTATTTATAGTTTGAAAATTAGTTAGCGTGGTTCCCAAAGTAGTATAAAACGAACTTAAACTACCGTTTAAAGTTAAACGGGGACTTCTTCCACCTAAAGCAATATAACGCTGCAAATCGGCACTTCTTTTTCTGTTTTTAGAAGCCAATACATCAGGACTTTGTTTTTCAAAATCAGTATAAATATCCAATGGACTTCTTAATTCATCTTCTACCAAAACATTATTTAAGTTAATTCTTAAAATTTTATTAGCTGTGTCAGGAGCCAAATCTATCAATTGCCATAAATCTAAATAACTGCTTAAAAGTAAATTTTTTTGGGTAATTAAATTTAACTCTTCTGTTGCTAATTGCGCTTTTAGTTGCAATAGTCTACTTTTATTTAAACCTCCTAAATCAAATAATTTTTGTTGGCGTTCTAATTGCACTTTTGTAGTGTTTACTTGGTTGTTTGCAGCTTCAAAAATTTCTGTTTGCAAAAGAACTCTTAAGTAGGTGTTGGCTACATTTAGTTTTAAATTGTTTTTTGTATTTTCTAAGTCGTTTTTGCTTGCCAAATAATCACTTTCTCTTAATCTTATAGTATTGCTATTTTGAAAACCATTAAACAACGTCATGCTTGAAGAAGCGCCAAAACTATTGGTAGTAAACGATAAATTTTCGGGAGTATTGGTTCTTGGATTAATGTTAAAACCTGTTTGCCAATTATTGTTTGCTTGTGCATTTAAGTTAGGTAAAGCCGAAAATTTACTTTGCTTCACATCAATTTTTGCATTTTCGGTTTGTAAATTTTGCTGTTTGGTTTGTATATTGTTTTGCAAAGCAATTTGCACACATTCTTCTAAACTGTATGTTTTTTGGGCAAAAATAGGATTTGAAATCAATGAGATAACGATTGATAACAAAACTAGCTGGAAATATTTTGTAAGCATAAAAAATTTTTAATTTTTAAAAATAAACACAAATTCAAGTTTAATTTGCAGCGCAAAATAATGTTTAAATATAAAATACCTTATATACTTCAATTGTTTTATCCAAATTATACATGGAAGGTAAATACACAAGAAAAAGTGGTTTATTTTACTTTCGATGATGGTCCACATCCTGAAATAACGCCTTGGGTTTTAAGCGAACTAGCAAAGTACAATGCAAAAGCTACTTTTTTTATGGTTGGGGCAAATATTGAAAAATATCCAGAGACATTTGAAAAAGTAATTCAATCAGGAAATGCAATAGGAAACCATACTTTTAACCATTTAAACGGATGGAAAACAAAAGATGAAAATTATTTTGATAATATAAATAAGTGTAAAGAATTTATTGAAAGCAATTTATTTCGCCCGCCTTATGGACGAATAAAAAGCAAACAAGCCAAACATATTTTAAATGAATTTAAAGTAATAATGTGGGATAGATTAAGCAGAGATTACGATATAAACTTAAACATAGACGAAAGCTTAAGATCAATGAAAAAATTACCATCAAACGGCTCTATTTTTGTATTTCACGACAGTGAAAAAGCATTTAAAAACTTAAAAATATTACTGCCTGAATTATTAAATTTTTATAGTTTAAATGGCTATCAATTCGAAAAATTAAGTTAAATGTTTTAAAAGCGTTTGTAATTTATTTTCTGTTTCCTGCCATTCTTTATTTGGGTTCGAAAGCTTGGTAATGCCGCAGCCAGCATAAGCATGAATATGATTTTTAAAAATTTCCATACAACGAATATTTACAAACAACGAGGTAGAGTTTTTTTGTTTTATACCAACCAATCCTGAATAGAAACCACGGTTTAAATTTTCGTTTTCTTTTATAAAATCAAGTGCATCAAGTTTAGGCAAACCAGCAAGTGCAGGTGTTGGATTTAATTCATTTAAAAACAAACTGGTTTTATTGTTTTGTTTTTCTAAAGTGTAGTTGGTAATTATGTGTTTGATGTCTCCAGCATTTATTGTATCAGGGCCTATTTTATTTTTTATTTCTAGTTTGTGTTTTTTAGCTAATTCTTCAATATAAATTTCAACTTTATGTTGTTCATCATATTCTTTTTGCGTCCAACTCATTTCGGCATTTATATGTAAAGTGCCTGCTAATGCTGTGGTTTCAATGTTGTTTTCATTTACTTTTAACAGTAACTCGGGTGTAGCAGCTACCCAAGTTCCGGTAACACTACTCGAAATGGCATAAACAAATGCATTTGGATAGTTTAAACATAAATTTAAAAAATATACATTAATATTTATTTCGTAATCAATGTTTTGTTTAAAACACCTTGCAAGTACTACTTTTGTTAATGAATTGCCAGCGTTCATTAAATCGATTGCTTTTTGAGTTTTAGCTGTAAATTCTTTTTCTAAATCGTATTGGTTTTTACTGTTTTTACTGTAACTTATTATTTCAAATTTTTCAATATCTTTATTTAATAAACAATGAAAAGCATGGTTTGCTGCATTAAAAGGAGCAATGTAAAATACCTCTTGTAAAATATTATTTTCAAATGAAATAGGCTTTAATTCATTTTCTATTAAACCACTTCTTTTAACTATTTGGTTTGTATTTGGTAGTCGATAAAAAACAGTGGCTTTATTCAATTTCTTATTTTTTTATTTCAATAACGCTCATGGTTAATCTGCTAATACAGCAAAGTTTTTCATGGTCATCGGTTATTTTTATTTCCCAAACTTGTGTACTTTTTCCCAAATGAAGAGGAACTGCTTTTCCATAAACCCAACCTTTATTAGCCGAGCGAATATGATTTGCGTTTATATCTAACCCTAATGCTACATATTTTGATCTATCAATACATAAATTTGCAGCCATGCTCCCAACAGTTTCGGCAAGTGCACAAAAAGCACCACCATTTACTACACCAAGAGGTTGAGTAGTTCTGTGGTCAACTGGCATTTTTGCAACTAAATAAGCTTCACATACTTCTATAAACTCAATACCTAACCATTCGCTCATGGTATTTACATTTCGGTTTTGAATGGCTTTTAAAGTTATTTCTGGTGTAATAATTATAGACATATCATGCAAATAAACGTAAACAATTTAAACGGTCAATATTTGTTCAAAAAAAAAGTCATTAGATTTTTTTCTAATGACTTTTTTAAAACATTTTTTTTAAATGTTACCACTCATCTTCATCAACTAATTTTGGATCTTTCATTGAAGATTTAAATTTTGCTATTGTGGCATTTATTTCTGTATCAGCGTATCTTAATATAATATTGTTGCCTCTAATATTAGTAGTTGAATTGTAATAGTATTCAAAATAATTTCTAAAAGGTTTTCCATTTGCTGGAACTGGTCCTTGGTGAACTAAATTAGTAATAGTATACTTATATCGCCCTTCTTTTATTAAAACTGTCATCTTAAATTCATATTTACCAATACTTTTTTTATTATATTTATTGGCATACGAATAAGCAGTTATGCTTCCTGACATTATAATTTTTTGGCCATATTTTTGTAACTCAAATTTGGTTTTATCTTTTCCAAAAATGCTTTCACCAAACTTTTTTGCTCGTGTATATAACGAGTCGCTTCCACTTTCCTCTTGTTCTACCACTCCAGAATAAGTTATTAAATTAGTGTTTGAGTCTAAATTTAAAACAATTCTCTTGTATTTTGTACCATCTAAATTAGTTGTTTCGTCAGCCGAATTTGAAACACTGTCTTGGTTTGAGTTGTTATTATTAGCAGTCGAATCAACATAACTGTAATCAATTGTAGGTGCATTTTGATCTTGTTGAGCAAATACAATTCCTGTGATTACAGAAAGTAAAATGGTTAATGAAATGTTTAAAGTTTTCAATTTTATTATGAATGTTTAATTTTTTTTGAATTCCAAAAATAGGAAAATTCTTTTAATTTGTAATACTTTTTTCAATTGCTTGCTAAATATTTACATTAATCTATACAATATTTATTTTTTAATTGTAACGTTGTTTAGCAATATTTTAATTTATGAAATCAATTTTATTTTTACATGGCGCTTTAAATTCATCTTCTCAATTTAATGATTTAAAAGTTAAGTTAAATGAAAATTTCAATTTTCATGCCATTAATTTTAGTGGGCATGGAGGAAATTTAATTCCATTAAATGGATTAAATTTTGATGTTTTTGTAAATGATATTTTAACATATTTAGATACTAATAAAATAGAAAAAATTAACTTGTTTGGTTACAGTATGGGCGGCTACGCGGCTTTAATGTTTGCTTTAAATTTTCCTCAACGAGTTGAAAAAATATTTACATGTAGTGTTAAATTAAAATGGGATTTGTTATCAGCAACAAAAGAGATTGAGTTTTTAGATCCTGAAAAAATGTTAGAAAAAGTTCCAACATTTGCAAATAATTTAATGATTTTACATGGAATGAATGTTTGGAAAAACTTATTAAAAAGTACTAGTAATATGATGATGGATTTAGCGAAAGGTCAGCTTTTATCGGACGATGATTTTTTAAAAATTAACCAACCAGTTTTATTAACCATTGGCGACAGAGATAAAACAGCAAACCTAAACGATACAATAGATGTTTATAAAAAATTAGCAAATGCACAATTGCTTGTTATTCCAAATACACCACACGAGTTTAACAAGATTGATTTAGATTTATTAGCACATGAAATTAAATTATTTTTTAATTAATATTTTAAGGCACAAATATTGAAAATAGAATAGACAATGAAAAAAATTATTTTAGGATTAACAGTTTTATTTTTCTTCGGATCGTTTACTCCAGCAGAAAAAGAATTAAAATGGCTTGATTGGAATACAGGTTATCCATTAGCCAAAAAAAGTAATAAAATTATTTTGGTAGATGCTTATACCGATTGGTGTGGATGGTGTAAAAAAATGGATAAAGATACTTATACCGATAAAGATATAATTAATATGCTCGATAGCCATTTTGTGGTAATTAAATTTAATCCAGAACTTACAGATATTGTATATGATTTAGATGGAAATAAATTAACTGGGCGAGAACTTTATGGCCAATTGTGTCAAGGTAAACCAACGGGTTTTCCTACCACTTATTTTATACAACCCAATAAAAAACAAATTCAAATTGCTGCAGGTTACTTAGGGCCAATAGATTTTAAAAAGACTTTAATACAAGTAAAAGAAATTTTAAAATAAAAAAGTTGCTTTTTAAAGCAACTTTTTTATAAATAGTTTATTGTCCTTGTGCCAATGAATAAGCTGCTTTTTCGCCAAATTTTCTTAGTATTTCTACCGAAGTTATAAAAATATCTTTGGCAATTTTACTTGTTAATTCATACATTTCATTAATATCGGTTTGGGAACCATTTACAGCTTCAATTCTTACTCTATATTGATCAACACACTCAGTAAAAACTGATCCTGTAGGCCACACTTGAGTTCCTCTATTCGAAATCATTACTAATTTAAAATTTTCTGACAAGTGTTTTTGAAATATAGGTGCAATTAAATCAGCGGTTTTATCGCTTTCTACAAATAAATCAACACCTACTACGCTTTCAATAATGCCTGCAGCGCGGGGTGTAACCATCACTTTTTGATTTAACGGACGCATAGGCAAATGAAAATTAGCAGTAGCTTTTGTTTCGCGTGCTTTATTGGTATCTGGTTCTTTTCCTAAATTTTTTATAATGGTATTTGCAAATTCGGTAGTGTTTAATCCCGGTATGGTTTTATCGCCAAAATCGCCAGTGTGGGCTCCATTTGCAAGTGTGTACAACAATGCATTTTCAATTAAATTGGCTTTTTCCATGATACCCAAATGGCGCAACATCATTAATCCGCTTAATAGTAATGAGGTTGGATTTGCCAAATTTTTACCCATAATATCAGGTGCGGTGCCATGCACAGCTTCAAAAATAGAAATATTTTCACCAATATTTGCTGAAGGAGCAAAACCCAAACCACCTACTAAGCCAGCACATAAATCACTCATTATATCGCCTTGTAAATTGGTTAAAACTACTACTTGAAAACTTTCGGGTTTTGATACTAATTTCATAGCTAAATCATCAACAATAATATCATTGGCTTCAATTTCAGGGTAAAGTTGAGCTACTTCATAAAAAGTTTCTAAAAACAAACCATCAGTAAGTTTCATAATATTTGCTTTATGGGCACAAGTAACTTTTGTAAAACCTTCTTTGCGTGCCATTTCAAAAGCAAATTTGTGAACCTGAATACTTCCCGGACGGGTTATAAACCTGCGGCAAAGCGCTACATCTTGCGAAAGCATGTGTTCTATACCACCGTAAGTTCCTTCAATATTTTCTCGCACAATAGTTAAGTCAATTGGAATTCCTGCTTTAGAAAAAACAGTATTTACACCTTGCAACGATTTAAAATGTCGTCTATTTGCAAAAGTACTCCAAGTTTTGCGGGCAGTAACATTTATACTTTTTACGCCTTTTCCTTTTGGTGTTTCCATGGGTCCTTTAAACAAAATACCATTGGTCTCTACACTTAATTTGGCATCATCAGTCATGCCAGTTCCAAAACCTTTATCATATATACTTTTACCCATATCAATAAACTCGTATTGAAGTGGCACTTCAGCAGCATCAAATATATTTAATACAACATCCATTATTTCTGGTCCTATTCCATCGCCTTTTGCTACCGATATTTTTATTTTACTCATTCTGCTTTTAGTTTTTTAAAAAAGTCTGCAAATCTATGTCTCTCCTTAAATTTTTCTGTATTTTTTCTGTATTTTTTATTTTTATTTTTAAATGTTTTAGTTTACTAATATTAATTTTATGATTTATTTCCTATAAAAGTTTAAAAAACAATTATTTGGTTAAATTTGAATACAATATGATAAAAATAAAATATACATTAATACTGTTAACATGCTTAATTTTTAATGTTTCATCGCAAACTTTAGAGAATAAATGTAATATAAATATTTACGGAGGTAAAAACGATTATGTTGGTTCTTATTCAAAGTCGATAAGATTTTTTGATTCGTATTTTTTTACATCAGGTTTACAATTTAGTAAATATTATAATTCCAAGTTCGATTGGGTAATAGATTTTAACCATGGAGTTTGGGCTTTTTCGCCCAGTGATAATGATTATTTTGTAACAAGAGGTTATCAATCGTATAGCGCCTCTATAAGATATAGGCCATTTAGATTAGACACCAAAAAAATTAGTCCTTTTGCTGCAATAGGTTTTGGTACTAGGTTATTTACTACTCCAATTTCTGGTATAAAAGAGTCGAATTACGATATAATTTTTCCAGTAACTTTGGGAATAGATTTTAAATTAGGAAAACATACAGCTATTAGATACCAAACAGTTTTTGGTTTTACAAATAGCAATTTAAATGACGGAGACTTAGGAACTGAAAATAATATTTTTACTAAAGATGCGTTTTTTTCAAATAATTTAGGTTTTGTATTTCATATAGGACCTTTACCAAAAAGAGAAAAAAAACCTAAGCCGATAAAAGCAGTTAAAATTAAAATTATAGACAAAGACAAAGATGGAGTTCCTGATGATGAAGATGAGTGCCCAGATGTACAAGGAATTGGCAACTATAACGGTTGTCCTGATAACGATAAAGATGGGGATGGAATTTTAAACGAATTAGATAAATGCCCAGAAATAAAAGGAGAAGCAAGATTTAGTGGTTGTATAGATACTGACAACGATGGAATATCAGATTTTAATGATAAATGTCCAGATGTTTATGGAAAACTAACTTCTTCAGGTTGCCCAGACAACGATGGAGATGGCGTTTCTGAAGATATAGATAAGTGTCCAACAGAGTTTGGATTAGCAATAAATAATGGTTGCCCAGATTCAGACAATGATGGAGTAATTGATATTATAGATAAGTGCCCAGCAGTATTTGGAGTTAAGGAGTTATATGGATGTCCAAAACCAGTGATTTTAAATAATGAAAAACTGAAAGAATTAGGTAAAGGAATTCAATTTGAAACAGGAAGTTCGTTACTTAAAACTGATTCATATATTATTTTAAACCAAATAGCTGTTGAATTAAGAAACAATTTGAACCTTAAATTAATAATTGAAGGACATACCGACAATAAAGGAAGTGCAGATAAAAATTTATTACTTTCTAAAAACAGAGCAATTGCAATAAAAGATTATTTGATTAGCCAAGGAATAAGTGCAGATAGACTTTCGAGTGCTGGATTTGGTGGTACTAAACCTATAGCAAACAATAATACCGAAGAGGGAAGGACATTAAACCGAAGAGTTGTCCTAATTTTAAATTAATTATTGAAAGCCGTTTTTTTAATTTACAAATATATTAATCCATTTGAGGGATAATTTTTTTCAAAAATCAATATGTTGTAATGAACTACACATGGCTTATTTATTTTAAAAATAATAGTTAAACTACATAGGAACACATAAAACAAAGAGTTTAAAAACTAGTTGAATTTTTTGTAATTAAAAATAGTATATTATCTTTAAAAAAGCTACGATTTCTATGTTTCTATGTGGTTTTATTTTTACAAAGTAATAGTTTATTTATAATAACATTAATTGTAGCGAATTACAATTGATTTAGTTTTAAATAATAAGTTATTTCAGAATTTCTTTTAAATTCAATATCATTTCACACACTTTTTTATCAATAGGAAAAGTGAGCATATTAGGGTTTAAATTACTTAAATGAACCCAATTAAAATGCAATATTTCTACTTTGTTGTTTTCTATTATTTCAAATGGCATTAAATTAATTTCTATTGGATTTGTTTTTGCTTTTACTTTGTAATAAATAGCAATTAATTGATCAGTATTTTTAAATACACTAGGCTGAAAAAAATCGGTAGTATAAAAATGATTTTCTATTTCTATTGGTAAGTTTATTTCCTCAATAAATTCTCGTTTTAAGCATTCAATTGTTCCTTCGCCAAGTTCCATTCCACCACCAGGGAATTTTGTAAATTTAAAGTCGCCAATTTGTTCATTTACCAATAAAATTTCTTGCTGTTCATTAATTAAAATACCATAAACCCTGATATTAAATTTTGATATCATTTTTTTATATTATCTAAAGCATAAATAATTCCAAAACTTAAGTTTAAAAACCAAGGTTTTGCTTCTATTTGACTGCTGCTTACACTCAAAGGAAAATAGCCTAACATAGGTTGTGCTATAATTTTTAATTGTTTGCTAAAGTTATAATCCAAACGTGTTCCTAACATTAAATTTGCTGTTACAGCACTTCCTTTAAAGCCAGTACTATCTAGCGAAAAACTACTTTTTTCATCTATTTTAAAACCGGTACCTAACACTGCATTAATATCGTGTTTAAGTAAAATATTACAACCAATACCTGTACTTAGCGATATTTTTATTTTTGAAGCTATTGCTTTTGTATTTAAGTGATAATTATAAATAACTGGAATTTGCAAATATTGATACCTGTAGTTTAAATTAATGTTGCGTTCTACGTTTGTATTTTCTTGAATTATACCAGTTGGTCCACCAATTCCAGGGTAAGTTGATTCATTATATTTTATGTCATTTAACTGTCGTTGGTGCCCTAAAACAATATAACTTAATCCAAATTGTAAATCTGATTTTCTACTTAATTGATAAATTATTCCAACTTGAGGATTAAAAGTTAAACGCCAAGTTTCTTTATCCGAAATAGAATCTTGGTATTGCATAATAGTTTGACCATTACTTAAAACATTACTGCTGCTTGATGAGTTGAATGAACCATTAAAAACAGCGCCAAACGTAGTATAAAAGTTAAATTTACTTTTACTATTTACTTGTGCTTTACTTTGTACAATAAAAGTTAAAATTAAAAAAATAAGTAGGTTAATCTTTTTCAAATTCAAGTTCATCATCATTATTGTTTTTTTCTTTAGGTTTTTGTTTATTCTTGTCGGTTTTGGTTGGTATACCAAATTCTTTTTTAATAACTTCTTTAATCGTTTCACCTTCTTTTTTAATAGAAACTTTAACAGTTTCTTTCGCCTCTTTTTTATTGTAAGTAAATTTTAAATTATCAAGCATTCCGCGCATGTTTATAAACAAATTTAAACCTTTGCGTTTTTCATCTTCTTCGCCAAATGCATTGTCTTTTGGTTTTAGTTTTTTACTTAATATTTCAGTTAAATTAACTTTAAAATTATAATCTAAAAAATTGTCAAAATTTTGGCTCCCACTTAAAGTAATATTCACTGCATTATTTTCAATTAACATTTTAGGAATTATTATTGTTTGGTCTTTTATTTCAATGGTATTATTTAATTCGGCAAACTTTAAATTTTGTAAATCGGTTAAACTTACAAATTTGCTTAAAGCCTCCATTGGCGTATAGTTTATAATTTCACCATTGGTAATTTTTGCTTTAATAAATGCGTGTATTTTATTTGTTTTACAGTTTAATTTTTCATCCCAAACACCAGTAAAATAAACAGTTCCATTATAAATTCCTTTAATGTTTTTATCAGTAATATTGGTTTGTCCAAAATTATTACATTGCATAAAAGCATCAGGAATATTTATATTTTTTAAATCTATTTTACTATCTACAAAATAATTTCCTTGAACACTGTTTAATACTTTTGTATTAAAATTTAAAGAACCATTGAATGCATTTAATTTACCTTGGTTTATTTCTATTTGCATTGGCATGACTTTAATAAAGCAACTTACATTTTGAGCCTTAAAATTATTGTATTTAAGGTTATCAATATTAGCATTAAGATTAAGAATTATATTTTTTGGTAAATTGTATTTTGTATCATTTTGCGCAGCAGTTTTATTTTCAGGCATAAACACCACTTGCTCTAAATCTACATAATTACTCTTATAATTAATATTTGCAGTTAAATTTTCATTTTTTACAAATGCAAATCCTAAAACATTAATTAATTTACCACTAATATTTATATCCGATTCTTTTAGTTTTATAATGCAATTTTCAATTGATAAATCAGCGCCATTTAAAGCAAATTCAGCATTTATATTGTTTATAGTTTTAGGTAAGTTTTTAGTTTTTAAATCAGTTACTGCAAGCTTGAATTTGCCATAGTTTCCTGCTTGTTTCCATATATTGCTTAGGTCTTTATTTGCTAAATCAGCTTTAATTTTTGTGTCAAATTCCACATTGCCCTTTATACTTTCAATTGATTGATTTGGAAATATTTTAAATACATTTTCTAAGTTTAATTTACCTAATAAATTCAAATCAATATTTGGATTTTTAAAGTTTTCTACAACAATATTTCCTCTAATTTCATCATTCATTAAATTGGCATTTATATTATTTAACGACAATAAACTAGTATTTAAATTTTGGTTTTTTCCGTTGCTATACTTCCCTGTTAGCGATATGTTGTTCAACGAAATATTCATTTCTTTGTTTATAAAACTACCATTATTTATTCCAAAATCTACCAAAACAGAAGGGCTAATTTTATCCGAAATTGAACCAATAACCGAGCCTTTAAAATATACAATTCCTTTACTTTCATAGGCCAATATTTCTTTAGGTATTTTTACAGGTAAAATACTTATTAATGAAGCAATACTTATTTTTTTCGAATCAAAGGTTAAGTAAATATCGTTTGCTTTAGGCTTGCTTTGAAACTTGCCATTTAACACTAAGTCTAATTCATTTAATTTTAAAGCAGTATTGCTAAAAATATATGTTTTACTTTGATTATTCACCGAAATAGCACTTTTTAAAATTACTTTTTTATCAGTAATATAATTTAAACTGTCGCTTGAAATTGAATAAATAAAAGCATCAGCATCTATATTTAAATTAAATTCATCGCTACTAAATTTTCCATTAAAAACAGCTTTGTTAATATCGGTTTTGTAGTATTGTAAGCTTTGTAAATTATTGTAAGTAAATTTTATTTTATTTAAATTTACTCTATCAAGTTGAAGTAAGAAAGCAATATTGTTTTTATTGTTTTCAGCCGATTTATTTATAATATCAAAATTAGAAAGCCCATCTTTATTTACAAATAAATCAAGCGAAGCACTATCAATAGTTATAAATTGAATTTGGTATTTTTTGTTAAAAATATCTTTTACGTTAAAGCCAAAATATATGTGGTTTGCTTTTATAATAGTATTTTGTTTGTTAGATAATAATACACCTTCTAAATCTAAACTTACATTAGGAAAATTTTTAAAAATAGTTACATCAGTTGAATGTACTTTAAGCTCGGCATTGATATTTGCATTAATTTGTTCGATTACAAATTCTGTTAATATTTGTTTATTATTAAATAAATATCCAACAATACCAATTGTAATAAAAGATATAATTAAGAAAGTAAGTAGTAATATTTTAAAATTTTTTTTCACAGTAATTAAATAAACGCAAAATTGTAGTTTATATTTTACTTTAAAAACAAGGTAAAATGCACATTAATGTAAAAGTGTACTTTATTTTATTTGTAAGATTATAAGGCAATAAGGCAATAAATTGGTTTAAAATAAAAATAGATTTGTGTTTTTTAAACATAAATCTATATTTGCACTCCCCAAAACAAAGCAAATGTTTTGAATTATGGAGGCATAGCTCAGCTGGTTCAGAGCATCTGCCTTACAAGCAGAGGGTCACAGGTTCGAATCCTGTTGCCTCCACAAAAAAGGCTTCAATTAATTTTGAAGCCTTTTTTTTGTTCAAATATTTTAGAAATAAATTTAATGTATAACAACCATTAACAATACAATTGGTTGAAATAGTATATTTTAAAATAATAATGGATTCAATATTTAACAATTTCTTCTTTGCAAAAACCATTTTGTATAGATATACTTGAAAAGATAAAAATATGACAGACGAACAAATAAATAATTTAAAAGAAGCGTTGCAATTTTCGCCTAATAATGCTGTTTTACGAAAGATGTTGGCAGATGCTTTGTTTAATTTAACTAGATACAATGAGGCAGAAAATGAGTTTAAAACATTGTTAGAAACAGATGCCAGTTCAAGTGTTAAAACAGGTTTGGCCAAATGTTTTTTTCAATTAAATAAAATAGAGGCTGCACATATTTTACTCGATGAAATTTTAAAGCAAGAACCCGACCATGCTGAAGCCAATTTTTATTTTGCAAAAGCATGTTTTAGCAAAGGCGATTATAAGCAAGCAAAACAATCGTACGATTTTGCAAGTAGTTTAAACGATGACTATGAAGATGAAGACTTTGAATTGCAAATAAAACAAAAACTACGCGAAAGTGGTTTGGCTGTAGCAAATCTAACTGAAAACTTAAACGAAAATGATGAGAATTTTTTTGCGGATATTGAAAAACCAAAAATAAATTTTAGTGATGTGGGTGGAATGGATAATGTGAAAGAAGAAATTGCATTAAAAGTAAATTCACCCACTTACCAATCCTGAAATTTATAAAGCATTTGGTAAAAAAATAGGAGGCGGAATTATGTTATATGGTCCTCCAGGATGTGGCAAAACACATATAGCAAGGGCAACCGCAGGCGAGATAAAAGCCAATTTTATTTCAGTTGGCATTAGTGATGTGTTGGATATGTGGCAAGGAAATAGCGAAAAAAACTTACACTCTTTATTTCAAAAAGCGCGCAATTCAACTCCATGTGTTTTGTTTTTTGATGAAGTGGATGCCATGGGTGCTAGTCGATCCGATATGCGCAGCAACAGCTCAAGGTTTTTAATCAATCAGTTTTTGGAAGAAATGGATGGCGTAAAACATTCGAACGAAGGCGTTTTAATTATGGCTGCTACTAATAGCCCGTGGTATGTAGATGCAGCTTTTAGAAGGTCGGGGAGGTTTGATAGAATTATTTTTGTATCGCCACCCGATATAAAAGCACGGGAAGAAATTTTAAATATTTACCTAAAAGATAAACCAACTGATAATATTGATGTAAAAGCAATAGTGAAAAACACCGAAGAATTTACTGGAGCCGATATGAAGGCATTAGTAGATATTGCTATTGAAAGTAAATTACCTGAATCCATTAAACAGAACAAAGTTTTGCCAATTAATACTACTGATTTAAAAAAGGCTGTATCGTTGGTTAAATCGCCAACAAAAGAATGGTTTAGTAGTGCCAAAAATTTTGCTTTATACTCTAACGAAGGTGGACAGTACGATGATATTTTAAAATATTTGAATATAAAAAAATAATATGGATATTGATAATATCATTGAGCGTGCGCGGGTGCTCATTAACTTAAATAGAAAAAAAGAAGCTGTAAAACTATTGCATGAAGCGTTGGCTTACGAACCTAATAATTTATATGTTATTCAACTTTTGTGCAGTTGTTATTACGATTTAGGAAATTATAAGGAATCATTGGAGCGGGCTCATGAAATGATAAGCTTAAGCCCTGATGAAGCGCTGGGATATTATTTTTTAGCCATAAACTATGGTATTACTGATGAAAACTTGTTGGCTTTTAAAAATATAGATATTGCTATAAGCTTAGATCCTTGGGATGCAGATTATTTTGCATACAAAGCAGCACTTTATGTTGATGATAAAGAATGGGAAAAAGTAATTGAAACCACCAATGAGGCGTTGGAAATTGACCCTGAACATACCAATTCACTCAACCATAGAATTACTGCTTTAACCAAACTGAATAGGAAGGACGAAATTTTAACACATGTAGCCGAAGTATTGGCTTCCGACCCCGATAATGCCTACTCTCATAGCACCATTGGTTGGAGTAAACTAGAAACAAAAGAATACAAAGAAGCACAAAAACATTTTGCAGAAGCATTGCGCTTAGACCCAAATTCTAATAGGGCAAGAATTGGAATGACTAATGCAATAAAAGGCACTAATTTTTTGTATAGCTTAGTGTTAAGATATTTGTTTTGGGTAAATAACCACAAAGGAAATATAGGTTGGGGAATTGGGATTGGTGTTTTTGTTTTATCAAGGTTTTTAAAGGTTTTGGCAGCTGTATCACCTATTTTTTTATTGTTGTTTGTAACTTTGTTTGCTCTTATTTATTTTAGTTGGATTTTAAACCCAATATCAAACCTCATTTTAAAGTTTGATAAATATGGCAAATTCCTGTTAACTAAAGATGAAGATATAGCTGTAAACATAGTAAGTATTGGTTTAATTTTGGGTATTGTATTTATATCAATAGGTGCTTATTTCAACAGTACATTTTTGTTTTATTTATCTTTTATAGCATTTACTATTATCATTCCTTTTTCAAATTATTACGATTCAGATGAAGAGGAACAAACACCTCGGTTTTTATATTATTGTTATGGTTTAGCCGCTTTAGTGGCTATTTCATTATTGATTTTTTTTATTGATTATAATATTAGTTTTGGTTTTGGTATAGCATACTTAATTGGCATGGTAGCTTATACTTGGGTCAAACCATTTTTGTCAAAAGTTTAAAATGGAAAATTATTCATTTACCACCAAACTAGAAAAACTACAAAGTAATTTATCGTACACGGCTTTGTTTTTACCTTATGAAATAGTGACCCAATTACCCGAAAAAGGCAGGTTAAGGGTAGCAGGTTTTTTGAATAACAAAATCCCTTTTAATTTGGCTATTTTAAATTTAAAAGAAGGCCCAAAATATTTAACAGTTGGTAGTATTTTACGTAGAGAAGCTAAAATTAAGGAAGGCGATTTGGTGCAAGTTTCGTTTCATTTAGTTGATCCTAATTTGCTAGAATTGCCCGAAGAATTAGAAATAGCATTGGCGCAAGATGAAGACGCCCAGAGGGTTTTCGATACTTTTACAGTAGGTTACAAACGCAGTTTAGCCCATTATATTACTTCTACTAAAAATATTGATGTGCGAATAAAACGTGCATTAGAATTATTGGAAAAAGCAAAAACAGGAACATTGAATGCTATGTTAAACAAAGAAAAGTAAGACTATTTCGTCCTTTTCATTTCTTTCCAATAGCTAACAATATCTAATAAATGTTTAGGATTGAGTGAAGAGAAAAATAAGGTTGCAGATTCTTTAGGTTTGTAAACAAACATAATGGCGAAAATGCTACAAGCATAAGCCAAAACTACACTATAAGCTGCACCTTTAATACCATATTTAGGAATCATGTACATTTCTAAAGCCAAAATAATAACCAAAACAAATACTTGATAAACTGTAATTAGTCGTTGTTTATTTAATGCTAAAAGCCACGAACCCCAAGCAGTTCCAAAGAAAACGGGAATGGTAATCCAAATATGAATTTTAAATATTTCGGGTGCTAGCGGAAAGCCATCTTTGTATAAAAAACCAATTACTAAATCGCCTAAAAAATAACCACCAATAGAAATAAAAATGGCGCTCCATATCATTAACGAGTATATTTGAGTTAAACGTTTTAGTTGTAAAGGCCTATTATTTCTGTTATTAATAATACCAGGGAATAAAGCAGTTGAAAGTGCCACAGGAATAAAAAACGATGCTTCGCTGATACGTGTTGCTGCGGAGTATTGTCCTACCATTCCCATATCTTGTAAATAACGAGCAATTAATATTTTGTCGGCTTGTTGGTAAATCATTTGCATAAAAGCCGAAATGATTATTGGCCATGAGTGAGAAAGCAATCGTTTGGCTTCATCAAAACTAAATTTCCATTTGCTTATCTCTTGTTTGTTTTTATAATAAAAATAAACTTGGTTGATGGCTGTTATAAATGCTTCGAACATGACCATGCTTGCAAACCAAGTAAGGGGCGCTTCTAAATAAATTAATATTAACTTGGCTATTGCCGATAGTACTAAAGTAATTATTTGTATAATGGCACTAAACTTTCCTTTTACTTCTGATTGAAAGTAAAAATCGATGACTGAAAACGATTGAAAAACTACTGCTATGGAAACTAAAAACACTATCCAAGTTCTATCGCTGGGGTCGCGCATGGAGGAGTAATAAGTTGCTGCAATTACTACAAAAATGGATCCTATCAATCTCATCCAAAAAGTAGTACCTAGAATATCGTATTTTTTATTTTTTTCTGTAATTAACTCCCTCACTACAATGCCATCTAATCCTAAAGTAGAAAACACAGTAAAAATACTTAAAACGCTTAATGCATAACTGATAACACCAAATTGTTCCTTACCTAAAAACCTTGCTACTAGCACCCCAACTAAAATGCCTGAAATAATACGTGAAGCTTTCTCGGCCAGCATCCAAATGCTGTTGTTAATGTAATTGTTATTTTTCTCTGTCAAGGTATTTAGTTTGTTTCTCGTTAGGCAATAATACTGCCAGTAATTTGGTTATTTTTTAAATTGATATCAAAATTAGTAATCGGCATTATTTTCAAAATAATACATACCATAATAAAGTCCAATAGCGATGATTAAAAACACCACAAAATAATTAAAGCCATCAATTTTTGTTGGTTTTAATTGCATTACATTGGTATCTGACCATGTATCGTGCCAGCCATAAGTAATAAACGAAAGACTTTCGAAAGGTATAAACCGTATTAAAGTTCGTTTAAAAATATTTGAGGTGCTTGCCTTTTCGCCCTCATTGTTCACAACAATTGTATTTGTGATTATTTTGGCTGGTGTGGTTCCAAATATTCCTTCAAAAATAAAGTAGTATATAAACCTAAAAAATATTAAAAATAAATAGATAGGCAAACGTTCATTTATTTGACCAATTTTTATAAGCAGTGCTTTTACAACTGATATTTCAATTAAGTGTAAAGCAATTATCTCGAAAAATATATAACAAAAAAACAGGTCTAGAAAAACATGTGCTATTCGTGTGAGTTTGGTTGCTGGCAACCAAAAAAAATTATTACCTTCTTGCACATTGTTTAATTCGTAATTATTAAGCATTTTTTTAATAATCCAGAAAGTAAATAGTACAATTAAAACCTTTGTAAAAAGGTAAAAAATAATGACAAAAAATTGAGTTAACTTTATATCGTGCAAGTCAAATAAAAAAAATCCAGTATAAATTAGTTCAATAAAATTTTTGAAGAAAACTAATGTAAAAACCAATTGAAGTGGAATGATGGCTTTAAACTTACTAGCATAATAAAGTATGCATCCGCCAAGCATAATTAAAATAAACAGTACATTGATATAATTAACATGCAAACCAAAACCAGAACGAAAGAAAGTAAACTTAAAAAAACTTAAGTATTTTAATTCTGGTAATTCGAAAAAATTTAAATAAAATATAAAAAATTGGATAAAAGAAAATTTACTTAATTCAGAAATTAATGATGAAAAATAAACTATTTTGATTACTGCTTGCGAAATTGCCAATACAGTAATTATGATGGCAAAAATGCCAATATTTTTATCCTTAGTTATAAATTCCTCCATCTACCCAAAATTTATTTCGGTGCTATCGCCAATATTTAAGCTTTGTTTATTGCCACAAAGGGTAGCATCGTTTCCAATTAGCGATTTTTCTAAAATAGCATATTCTATTTGTGCAAAAGGGCCAATAATACTTTCTTTTACTATGGCATAATTTAAAATGGCACTTTCACCAATTGAAACATTTGGCCCAATGATACAGTTGCTTATTTTACAATCATCGCCAATAAATACTGGAGGGATAATTATGGTATTTTCAAATTTATATTTTGTAGTATCGTAGTTTAAACGTTTAAGTAAAGTGGAGTTTGTTTCCAATAAAATATCCTTTTTACCACAATCGAACCAATTGGCCACATCAAAACTTTTAAATTTATAACCTTTATCCATCATATTCATCATGGCATCGGTTAGCGTAAATTCGTTATGTGTAGTTTTTTTCTGACTTATATTATTGTCGAGCTCATCTATTAGCGCAACACTATCTTTTATTTTATAAATTCCAACTAATGCCAAGTTCGATTTAGGAATAGCAGGTTTTTCAATCATGCGGGTTATAAAACCTTCGCCATCTATTTCTGCCACACCAAACTGACGGGGATCGTCCACTTTTTTTATTCCTAATAAATTGGCTGGCTCGCTTATAATTTTTTTCAAATCAACATCAGCAATCGTATCACCAAATACAATTAGTATTTCATCATTGTCTTTTTTAACTAAATCTTTTGCTAACCAAATGGCATGTCCTACCCCTTTTCCAGTAGTTTGTATTATAAAATTAGCAGTAATTTTAGGATAATTTTTTTGAATGTATTCTTCAATTTTATCTCCTAAATAGCCAATAATAAACACAAAATCGGTGATGCCAGCATCAATTAAATTTTCGACAATATGTGCCAATATTGGTTTACCAGCAATTGGAATTAATGCTTTTGGTTGAGTGTGAGTATGTGGCCTCAATCGAGTGCCAATTCCTGCTACAGGAATAATTGCTTTCATTTTATTTTTATTTTAAAAATTAATTTACATTTCTTCTAGTAAAGTTCTAAAAGCATGAAATTTATCGCCAAATAAATCCCTGCCGTCTTTTTGTAAAGTGGGTGCAAACTCTGCTTGGTATCTTTCGTAATGTTCCATAGTAGGAGCAAAGTACTGAATGGCATATGTTTCGCCCACTTCATCATCATGTTTACTTAGCAATTTTAAAAACTTGTAATTGGTAAACATGCCAGTTTCCATTACATCGTTTAAGTGTTTTTCTTTCATCCATTTCACCCAATCAGCATGTATGCTTTCATCAATATTTATAGTAACATTATATACAATCATTTGCTTTATTAATTTAAAATATCTCCTCTTAAAAAACGGTATCTTTTTCTTACTTCATTTATAAAAATACTACTACCATAGTTTTCAATAAATTTTTCATAATTCTTTTTGGCTTCATCAATGTTAATTAAGTTTTTTTCATAAATAATTGCAAGATTAAGTAATGCATTATCGCCCAAAATATCGCTTCCGTGTTCGTTTATTACAATAGTATAAAATTTAATTGCTTGGTCGTATTTTTTTTGTTTGGTATAAATTTGAGCCTTTTTAAAAGCAATATCATCAGTTAAAGCATGTTTTGGAAACTCATTTATAATAGAATCAAGGTAAATAAATGCTTCGTTAAATTTGTTTTGTTGGTAAAGCAAATCGGCTTTAGCAAATAGTTTTAAAGCATCTTCTATCGAGTCAACTGTATTGTCTTGTATTAATAACGAAAGCTCTAAAGCATTATTCGCAATTAATTGAGTGGTGGCAGTTTTTAATATGTCTAACTGTGCTTTTGCCCACTCAAATTCACCCAAATAAAAGCTTAATTTAGCATTTCTTAGCTTGGCTTCTTGTCCTAAAGGATGTTCTAAAAAGTCTTTATCTACTTGTCCGTAAAGCAACATGGCATCCCATTCCATTCCTTTTAATACATATAAATCGCCTAATTCTAGTTTGCAATCTGCTTTAAAAAAATTATCTGTTCCGGGTAGTTCTAAAATAGAAGTATAAATTTCTACAGCCTTATCAACTTCATTTAAATAATAAGCATATAGTTTACCCAAATCGCGCATACTTGGCGCAGTATAATAGGTTTTTCCATTTTCGGTTAAAAATGCCAAATACGTATTTTCTAAATTTTTTAATTCAATTAACGACAAGTTGGAGTTGCTCAATAGTTTTTTATTGCTTGCTTCTAAAACGCCTAATTTGGCAGCCAAATAATAGGCTTTATTGTTGCCTAGTAAAATTACTTCATTGAATAACCGTGTGGCTGCATCGTACTTTTCGTTGCTTATAGCCAAATAACCCAAGTCCATCATTTTTCGGCCTTCTTCTTTTAGCCGTTTATCAATTGCTTTTGCTTGAATCAAGGCATTGTCAAAATCTTTGCGTTGTACATAAAACCATATAAGCATTTCATAAAAAACATCGGTATTGGGGTTGGTTTTTATTTTTCTAATCAATGCTATTTTTAATAATTCAAAATCGCTTGGGAGTTGAATGCTATTTTGCAATAATCCTTGCACTTCTTCTCTGTTTTCAGGGTATTGAGCCACACTGTTTACATACTCATCTATCATTAATTGAGTTTGCTTTGTTTTGTTATAAAGCGCTGCTAATTCGCTATTAAAAACAGTTTCGTAACCCAATAATTTCCTTCCGTTTAAATAACTTTTTATTGCATATTCTAGCTCATTTCTTTTTTCAAATGCATTTGATGTTTCTAGTATTTTTTCTTGATTAGGAATAGTTTTTTTTATGATTTCATCAAATTGTTTTATCGCTTTTTCAGGCTTGTTATTTAGTTTGTATAAGTAACCAATATCTACTAAAAAATATGCAGAATTGGTTTTTCGATACATTTTTTTCGAAATATTTTCAGCATCATCCAACCGCTTTAACTTTATAAGAGATTGTATTAAATTATCGTAAAGGTATAATGAGTTAATGTTTTTATTTAATAGTTTTTCGTATAATTCAGCAGCTTTATCAAATTCGCCATTTGAAAAGAATTGAGATGCCAATTGTTCATCTTTGTTTTGAGCAAAACTATTTTTGCTAAAACCAACTATTAAAACCAGTAATATAAATACTTTATAAACTTTCATTGTAGGATAGCAAATAAACATATTATTTCTTAATTTTAGTTGGATTATTGCTTACAAATGTATCCCAACTGGTTGCCTTTTTTTTAGACGGTATTTTTATTTTACTTTTTGCTGTTTCTATGCCAATATTTTTTTGCATAAAGTGACAATATGCAGCAGCCAAACCATCGGTAGCATCCATAAACTTCGAATCGTGTTTAAATTTTAAAATGTGTTCCAACATTCCTGCCACTTGTTCTTTGGTGGCATTTCCATTTCCTGTAATCGATTGTTTAATTTTTTTTGGAGAATATTCACTTACAATTATTTGCCGGCTCATAGCGCCTGCAATTGCAACTCCTTGCGCTCTTCCAAGCTTTAACATCGACTGAACATTTTTACCATAAAAAGGGGCTTCAATTGCCATTTCATCTGGATTAAATTCATCAATTAATCCCGTAGTGCGTTCAAATATTTTTTTAAGTTTTAAGGCATAATCATCGTATTTTTCTAAATGTAAAACGCCTAATGTTATTAAAGTAACTTGCTTTTTAATAATACCTATTATGCCATAACCCATTACTATTGTTCCTGGGTCTATTCCTAGTATTATTCTATCAAATGCTATGTTTTTTTCTTGCGGAATCAAATATTTGGATTTTCGAAAAACAGATATGAGAAAATAACAATAGTTCCAAGTACATTAATTGCCGAGGTGATTAAATAATTTTTTACAAATTCAGCAGGAAAATTGGCTTCAATTAGCTTATTGTAATTTATATTTAAAGGAATGGCTTGCGCCAAAATATTTACAATTGCAAACCCAAATAATGCCAGTTTTATTTCAATAATATTTAACAAAATAATAATAATAAAAAGTACCATGGAAGCCAAACTTATAATAACACTTAAGTAGTTTTTTTTGCCAAATAGTTTTAATAAAAGTTTTTTGTGAGAAGCGTCTAATTGAGCAATTTTTTGCTGTTGCCATATTCTAGAAACAAGCATTATTCCACCACCCAACATAAAATAAAATAAAAACCCCATTTTTAATTAAAAATCAAATATAATTTTAAATCAAATGCAATCAAATAAAAATATATAAATTGCACACCGTTAGTACTTATAATTTGGGCTTGGAACAGTTTTGGCAAACACATAAAAAATGGATTACTTATTTAAAAATTGTTTTAGCAATTTTTACAATAGGTTTTATTTTATATAAATTATTAGTTGCTTACCAAAAAGATATAAAGTTTAAATCGTTCCACTTCGATTTTTCATTAAATAATATTTTGTTTTTAGTTTTAGCAATTGCATTATTGTTTTTAAACTGGACATTAGAAACCATAAAATGGCATTTGTTAATTAATCAGTTCGAAAAAATTAGTTTTTGGGAAGCATTAAAAGCGGTTTTTTCAGGTGTAACTTTAAGTATTATTACTCCCAATCAGCTTGGCGATTTTGTAGGAAGAATCATTCATTTAAAAACATTAAACAAGTACAAAGGGTCATTAGTTGCAGTTATTGGAAATACTGCACAAATATTAGTTACTGCTATATTTGGCATGTATGCTTTGTTGGCTTTTTTGGTTAAAGTTGATTACGGAATTTATTTAATTTGGAAACCAATAGCATTGATTTTTTTTGTAATGCACGTTGTTGCATTCATTGGTTTTATTAGAATTGACATAGTTTACAAAGCATTAAGCAGGACTAAATTTTTTTATAAAATAGAAAAGTATGTGGTAGTTTTTAAGAGCTATTCAAAAAATCAGTTATTTAAAATATTTTTTATTTCATTAATCAGGTATTCGGTTTATTTGGCTCAATACGTTTTGTTACTGTATTTTTTTGGTGTTCAATTAGGAGTATTAAATAGTTTTATGGCAGTTATAGCCATTTTTTGTATACAATCTATAATACCAAGTTTTATACTTATAGATATAGGTTTAAGAGGAGTAAGTGCACTTTTTATTTTTGGCGAATTAAGTAATTATAACAAAGAAATAGAGTTAGGAGTTTTGCTTTCAGCATATTCGTTATGGATTATAAATATGCTTATTCCTTCGTTATTTGGGCTTTATTTTATTTTAAAACACAAGTTTATAAAATGATTTATTGGTATGCAGTTGCTTTTATATTAACAAGCTTTTATATTTTATTAATTGCTTTTTTTTATGGTGGTTTATTATTAGTAATAAAGCGAACAAAAAAAGAAAGTTTAATAGCAACAAATGGCAATGAAAATGCCTTTTCTATAATTATTGCAGCGCGTAACGAAGGGCATTTTATAAAAGAGAGTTTAAAAACTATAATTAATCAAAATTATAACAATAAATTGTTTGAAATTATAGTTATAAACGACCACTCAACTGATGATACTTATAATAAAATTTATGAATTTATTGAAGAAAATAGAGAATACAGTATTGGGTGTATTAATTTAGAATATCTAGAAAATATTATCAATAAAAAGAAAGCCATTTCAATAGGAATTAGCAAAGCTAAAAACGACTACATTATACTAACCGATGCTGATTGCATTAGAAATAACGAATGGCTAAGTTGTATTAATAGTTTTATAAATAAAACGAATGCAAAAATGGTTTATGCACCTGTTGAATTTTTAACTAAAAACATTTTTGAAGAAATGCAAGCATTAGAGTTTGCTGGTTTGGTAGGAGTGGGCGCTGCCGCAATGGAGTTAAAGTATCCAAATATGTGTAGTGCTTCAAACCTAATTTTTGAAAAGAAAGTGTTTTATGAAGTAGGAGGGTATGAAGACAATAAACACGTAATTAGTGGCGATGATGAGTTTTTAATGCATAAAATCTTTAAAAAATACCCAAATCAAGTTAAGTTTTTATTTAATGAAAATGCAATTGTTAAAACCAGTGCAAATGCATCGGTTAACGAGTTAACAGAACAACGGAAAAGGTGGGTAAGTAAAGCCACCAAATATGAAAATAGATATATAACTCTAACACTTATTTTAACTTATTATTTTAACTTGAGTATTATAATTAATTTGTTTATCAATTTGCATTTAGCAGCAACCCAATTGGTTTTAAAGTTTATAATAGAAGGCATTTTTTTATTTACTATTTTAAAATTGTATAATAAAAAAAGATTGATTTTATTATTGCCGTTGGCCGAAATATTTCATGTATTTTACATTGTTATAATTGGAGTTTTAGCTACTTTTACAAGTTTTAATTGGAAAGGTAGAATTCATAAATAGTACAATATGCAATACGAGTTAAGCAATATAGATTTTGATATTTTAAATGCGTTATATTTTGTTGAACCATTTGAAAAAATAATGGAAGAAGTAGCGGCACCACCCAAAATTGTAGCTGATTGTTTAAAGCATTTAATAGCTAAAAAGTATGTGGTTGCTATGCGTTTTGACGAAGAAAAACAAGACTTTATTAAAAGTTTTATTTTTGATAGTGACGATATGAACGCTTATAGTTATTTAGCAACCAAAGATGGTTTATTGGCGCATAACGGAAGGTTGTAATAAAAAAAGGATAGTTTAAATATAATACAGATTAAGTTTTAACGTATTGATTATTAGGATTCATAATGAGAATAATTGTTTAATTCAATTTAATTAAACAATTACACAATCTATTTTTATTGTTAGCTATCTTAATTGCGCTTATAGTGAATTTAATTCATCATATACAAATCTTAATTGACAACCAACCTAATTAAATTCAATAACAACGTAATTAAATTCAACTGTTGTGTAATTTAATTGAATAACAACTTAATTAAGTTCAATAAGCATAAAATCAAATTTTATTGTTGTTCAATATTAATAAGTACCAATAAAAGTAAATTGGTAATAAACTTATTCAAATTCATTAAGCATTAAATTTATTTACTCAAATAATAATTTGCTTTTATAGCTTATAAACATTTTTTCTTTTTCAATTAAACTAATTTTTATTCCATTTCGTTTTATATAATAAAAAAAAGAAAGGAGGTGGTTAATTATGAAACCTAGAAATTCGAATATTATTGAAACTTCAAGAACGCTTTTTTCGGCATTAAGCACAATTAGCAAAGATTTAAAACTAGACGATAGTTTAAACGTAGCAAGTTTTGAAACATTAATTAATACTGTTGCTGCCGAGGAAGAAGAATACAATAATGATTTAGTTGAAATTTCTAAAAAAAGAATTCAATTAAATGATAGAAACAAGGAGCTTCGCAACTTACAAAAGCGTTTTAGAAATGGTGTTAAAATGAAGTTTGGAGAAGAAAGTGCAGAGTACGAAACAATTGGAGGCAAAAGACCTAGCCAAAGAAAATCGTATGTAAGAGGTAAAAAAAATGATACAAAATAATATTGTTTTGTTAGCATACTTTTAAAAACCTGTTTGATTTATTAAGCAGGTTTTTTTTATTGGTTTTATTTAAAAACTTATTACAGGTCAACCTAATTAGTGGTAACCATACCTCAATTAATTTAAGAATCAGACCCCTTTAAAAGATTTATACAGTTATAACTATTTGAAAATTCAATTATTATTTTAATATTTTTAAAATTGTCGAATTATATCTTTACCAAAAACAGGACAATTCATTCTTTTTGCACCACCGCTTCCACCTTTTCGTTTACCTCTAAAAGAATTAAACAAACCATTTGTTGAACAAATCTCTTGTTCAGGAACCCATACTATTCCTAATTCAAAAGTATTACCAGCACCAATAAGATTTAAGCCCCCAATATTTGATTCAAATGAACCTATAATTTTCAAAGAACGATGTGGTTGAAGGCCTGCTGATAATATGATAGATGAGGTGTTATTAAATAATGCACTATTGTAAATAGAAAGTCTGCATCCTAATCCAATATTTAATGTATTATTAAAATAATACTCACTTAAAATTATATTAGTAAAGTAATTGTATTGCTTATCAAATCTAAAAAATAATCTACCTGAGGAAGCATTTATAGCAGGATTTTTATGAAAAGTAAATCCACCATATAAAGTAAACCGTTGGGGTAATCTATAAGGACTTAAATAACCTATTGATGGACTAAATAAATTATTTCCAACTATACCAAAATTATAAGCAAATGTTTTTTTCCAATTCCAACCAGTAACATTTAAACCCGAACTCCAATTAGCAGCTGAAGAGAAATCTGATACAAGATTTGAATTTACTGATGACCTAACTATGCCTAAAATTGGATCATATTGGTCGGAAAATGTATATTTAGTCCAATCTAAGTTTTGGAAAATATAACCATATTTAAAACCCCAATTGAAATAACCATTTCGCTTAAATGGAATTACCCCAGCTAAAACACCCTCAATTTTATTAGTTTGTAAGTAACCATCGCCTTGGTTCTCGTTTGACGCAAGTATACCTAAACCTAAATTTGCTTGACACAATCCATAATCTATTGAAAAATTGGTGCTATTAAAAGGGCCTTTTATTGGTCGGTATAAATTTCTATGGAATGAATTGATACGAAATTTACCTCCTCCATCATTTCCAGCAAATGCAGGGTTTAATTCTAATCTATTATAATAAAATTGGCTATAAACAGGGTCCTGAGCCTTTATTTCTTGGATAAAAAACAAAATAATATATAAAAATATGAATAAGTACCTTCTCATTTACCTTATTAAAGTTACATTTCCTTTTTTATGAAATTCGCCATCATTTAATTTCATGCCTTGCCAAGCTTTGCCATCAGTAAATTCTGCTTCAACCACCCATATATAGCTTCCTTGCATGCATGGTACTCCATTTTTGTCATTTCCATCCCAACCAAATTTCGGTTCGCCATTAGCTGTTAAGTCAGTGCTTTCCCACATTAATTCGCCCCATTTATTAAATACTTTAACTGAGTAGTATTTAAGTTCAATTCCAATTGGTTTAAACTCGTTTGCACCTCCAGTTCCAAGAGATGGCGTAAATGCATTTGGAACATATAAACCATTCCAATAACTAGGCATTTCAAAAGTTTGACTATAACTTGAATCACAACCATCGATGGAAGTAATTTTTAAAGTCATAGTGAATACGCCAGAATCTCCATCATCAAATGTAAATGTTGGATTTGCACCTTTTCCAATTAATTTTCCTTTAAAATACCATTCATAAGTTTTTACACTGTCCATATTTGTAATGAATTTTACAGTTCTATATGGTTTTTTATCGGTTAATAATTGAGAAGTAAAAACAGGAGTTGGCTTCGCAAAAACCGTTACCAATTTAGCTGCGGTTATAGTATCAAAACATACGCTTCCTGCTTTAACTGTAAGTTTTACTTTATACTTACCTGAAACTAAGTATGTGTGTTTAGGGCTAAATGAAGTATCAGTTTGTCCATCGCCAAATTCCCATAAATAACTATTCCCAACAGTGCTTTTATTTTCAAAAGTCACTTCCAATGGTGGGCAACCACTTTCAGGGTTAAAATCTAAACTTGCTTTTGGTGTTTGATATACAAAATACTTACTGTTAGAAGTGTCGTAACAACTGAACTGATTGCTACTTATAAGCTTAATAGGGTAGGAGCCTATGTTTACATAAATATTGGATGGATTTACATTTGTAGAAGTGTTTCCATTTCCAAAATCCCATAAATAATTAGTAGCACCAACCGAAAGATTTGTGAAATTTACGTTTACTGGACCAGTACAAGTATCCTTTGGTGTGTAGCTAAAATCTGATATTGGAACAGGGAAAACTGTGATTAGTTTTGTAGCAGAATCAATACAACCTAATAAAGTTAAGGCTACTATTTTAACTGAATAAGTTCCACCAAATTGATATAAATGTGTCAAGTTTGTTCCAGCTCCAGTATTGTTATCGCCAAAATCCCAATTAAACAAATTGGTTTGTGGCGAACTTGCATTAAATTTAAACAAATGATAGGCACAAGCTTGATTGCTATCGGCATTTAGCGTAATTACTGGAATTGGACTTACAACTATCGAATCGTATTTAATGCTGACACAACTGTTGTAAAATGATTTTAGAAGTACAGTAATATATTTTTTACCTGCTGAGTTATAAATATGAATTGGATTAAAAGCATTTGAGGAATCTCCATCACCAAAATACCAAGTAATAGCCCCACTATCCAACACATTTGCGTTGAATTGAATTGGACTTTTTATACAAATATTAGGAGCAGCTTTACTTATAGTAAAGTTGGGTTTTGGCAAAACTGAAACTATTACAAAACTAGTATCGAAACTACAGCCATTATTTACATATTGATAAGCATAATAAGTACCTGGAGTATTGTATTGGTGTATAGGGTTTTGTAGTAATGAAGTATTTCCATCACCAAAATTATAACTTATGTTGTTACCACCTGTTGAATTATCGAAGAACCTAACAATTAAACCCTCACAACCCGAATTACCTGATGTTGTAAAAAATGAATTTACTGTATTGGGGAATATTTTTATTGTTTTTTCAGTAGAATCAATACCGCAAGTATTAGTTGCAATAAGCTTAATTTTAAAGTAAGATATGGTATCAATTGTGGTGTAGGTAATTGGATTTTGTAGTGGTGCAAACCTTAAACTACTATCTCCGTTCCCAAAATACCATTTATACGATATTGGCAACCCTACTGATTGATTTATCATAAATACTGGTAATGGAGAGCAACCTGAATCAGCACTCATTAAAAATATAGCAATTGGTTTTGGTAATACTTTTATAGAATCATTTTTTTGAAAAATACCACAAACATTACTAACTTGTAAATTTATATAATAGGTTGTATCAGTAGTTCTGCTTTGTAAATAATTAATAGTTGGTGGTGTAAATAAATTGCTAGTAGAACCATTGCCAAAAGTCCATAAGAATTTAGCTTTATAAACGTTGGTTGAAAGATTGGTAAAGCTTACTGATAAAGGACTACAACCAATTGAATCAGATTTTGTAAAATTAACGTTCGGTGGTGTTTGAACTTCAATTTTCGCAGTATCAAAACTAGTTCTACAACTATTAGTTGCTTTTAAAACAATGGTATAAAGTCCTTCGTTTAAATATGGATGATTAATATTCGAATCTACTGTTGAAATAAGCTGAGTTCCATCGCCAAAATCCCAATAAAAAGTATCCACACTTCCATAAGATTTATTTTGAATATTTAGTTTTGTTGGGTTTAAAGCATTGGAACAAATTATAGTATCTGTTAGTTGTATTTTTGCATAAGCACCTGCTTTTACATTGATTAATTTAGTTGTAGAATCTTTGCAACCATTTGCCGAAGTGGTTACCAATTTAACAATATAAGTTGTATCCTGATAAATACTTCCAACAAAGGATTTTGTAATGGTGTCTGCATTGTTAATTTGAGAATTGCCATCTCCATAATTCCAAAAATAAGAGGTTGGTTTTTTTACTATTGTTGAATTATAAAACTTAACAGTTAAAGGTGAACAGCCTGAGTCTTTATCGGATGTGAAACTGGCAATGGGTAACGGGAACACCTTAAAAGGTTTTGTTATTGTATCAAAACAACCAGCTATAGTTTGAGTAATTAATTTAATTGGGTAAATGGAATCAACAGTACCTTTATGAGAAGGAAAAATAAATGAAGTATTTATTAAACTAGGATTATTAATTGTTACATTAGGTTTTAAACTTGACCAACTAAAAGTAAGTGCATACAATGAGGTGTTATTTGAACTAATAATTACTGGTGCACATGCACTGTCAGCTGAAAAATTAAAGCTTGCTATTGGTCTAGTTGGTATTCTCAAAACTTTTTGAGTACTGTCTATACAACCATAAATACTTCTTGTTATTAATCTTATCTGATAGATTTTATTCAATCCACTTTTATTATCTGGAAAACTAATTGTAGTGTTGGACGATGAAGTATCGTTTATTATAGTTGCTAAATCAGGGCCAACAACTTTCCACTTGAAACCTGTCATGTTTAAAGCAGGTGTTGAGTTACTTAAATTAGTTACATTAAGCGTGTTTGGAAAACACAAAACAGAGTCACTTAAATTTATAATAGGTCGTGGCAATGGTTTGATAATAATTGGTTTTGTAATAGAATCACTACAACCAGTTCCACCAGCTGTAATTACCAATTTTACTAAAACTGTGGTGTCTATTATTCCATAATTATAAAAAGTAAAAGTAGGGAATTTGAGAATAGATTGATTGGTATTAGAACCAAATTCCCATCTATAACTTAAACCATTATTTGGAGTAGAGGTATTGTTAAAATTAACCAATAAAGGTGAGCAACCAATACTATCAATGGCTATAAAGTTAGGCACTGGATTGGCAATTGTCCTGAACCAAACTTGCATACTATCGTTCTTGCAATTATTCAAACTGATGGTTTTTAACTTTATTAATACGCTGTCATTTTGATTTGGTATGGTATAACCTGGAAATGTAATTCCATTCCCAATGGGAATATTATTTGCAAACCATTGATAGGTGCTATTGGCATTTGAATAATTAACTGCTTGAACATTTGTAGAAGTAATATTAAAAGGTGCACACGATAAATTCAATAATGAAGTGAAAACAGCTTTTGCATTAGGTTTAACTGTTACAATAGTATTTGCAGTGTCTTTGCAACCATGCATAGAAGTGGCAATTAATCTTGTATTGAAAGTGCTATCTATTACACCAGTATTTGTATAAGTACCAGCTGCATTTGTTGTTGAAATATTATTGCTTAAGTATGTCCACAAATAGCTCATACTTGCTAAACTTTCTCCATTTTTTGCATTGGAGGTATTGGTAAAATTAACCAATCGTGGTCCACAACTATCTTGCGTTGTTGTGTTAAATAATGCTTGAGGTTTTGGATAAATAGTAGCTGTTCTACTGGAAGTATCAAAGCAACCTCCAATTGAATTTAATATACCTGTAATACTTTTTATTGAATAAATTATAGAATTATTAGTATTGTTTACAGGTAAATTAATTGTTGGAGTATTGGAACTGTTATTTATTATACCTACACCAGTTGAAGGACTTACAATCCATTGCCATATATTGGGGTTGTTGATCGATGTGTCAATGGGGTTTAAAGCAAGTGGCCCACAACCTGCAGGTTGTATAGAAAATCCTGTATTTGGTCGTTTAAATAATGTGTCATTTTTTACAATGCTATCTTTACAACTTAGATTTGTTTCTAAAATTAAAGCGATTGTATATACAATATTATTAGGTGTTTTATTTTCAGGAAAAACAATATATGGATTTTGAATAGTATCGTTATTAATAATATTATTATTGAATCCTTGGTTATTATATAACCTCCATTTATATTTTAAAATAGTAACTCCACTTGCATATGTAGCATTTAAACGTAAAGTATCATTTGGACAAATTCCATTTGCCAAAATAAAATTTGCTTGTGCTGAAGGGTTTATTGTAATGGTGATAAAATTACTTGTATCGATACATTGACCTGAAAAAGTAATACGTCTAAAATAAGTAGTCAAAAATAATGCACTTGGAGAAAATGATAATAATGTTCCGCTTACATTATTCCAAATTAGATTATTAGTACTCATTTGCCATTGATAAGTATATGAACCACTTCCTCCACTTATGCTATTTCCTATTTGTGTAATAGTTTGAGGTATTAAACCATAGCAAATACTTTGGTTAACACCAATATTGTTATTATTTATTTTAGGTAACACGGTAATAGAATCGACATTGCTAATACTTTGCTGTAAGTTTACGCAATATGATGACCTAACTAATCTTCTATAATAAGTTGTAATAGTTGGATTTATTGGTAATAAATTTATACCATTTGAAGCAGTATCGTTAAAAGTAGAATTATTATAACTTACTTGCCATTGATAGATATAAATGTTATTTCCGCCAGTTGGTGTAGTTCCAAAAATTGTACTAGCATTTTGACCAAAACAAATAGTTTGGTTAGGTTGTATCGTATTATTCGTAATTGGTGGTAAAACTACAATTAACTTACTAGCACTTGTGTCAATACAAACACCTGAAACTACTATTCTTCTATATATTGTAGAGCTAATTATAGAGGTGGGTTGATAACTAATACCATTCGCTCCTGTAATTAAATTCCAACTTACAGGACTTAATGAGCTACTCTGCCAAATATAAGTGTAGTTATTTATACCTCCAGTTGGTGAATTTCCTATAATTAAATTTGGTGTTTGTCCGAAACAAATTGTATCAACTCCGGTGAGTGTATTATTCCCAATTGCAGGAATTACCGTAATTTTAATTGTATTACTGTTAAAATTACTACATGCACCAGAACTAACAACTCTGCGATAAAATTTAGTAGCTGTAAATTGAATGCTAAAATTAATATCTCGACCGGTTGAACCTGAAATATTTGAAAAGTTTATACTGTCAGTACTTTCCTGCCATTGGTAAGTATAAAAACCAGTTCCACCAGTTGGAGTTGAACCAATAATTGTAGATGGAATAGAATTATAACAAATAGTTTGGCTAGGGCTAATTGAATTATTTAGTACTGTATTTAAAACAGTAATTGTTACCGAATTTGACTTTCTACAACCAGTTGCTGTAATTGTTTCTGTTAATGTATAAGTTGTGGTAACTGTAGGACTAACATTTGGGTTTGAAATACTGCTTATAAATCCAATTGGGTTTGAAACCCAAGAATAAGTACTACCAGTTATAGTTGCTGCACCAATTGATAAATTTTGACCTAAGCAAATGGTTTGATTAGATATAATTGCAGCATTGGGTAAAGGATTAACTATAATTATAACAGTGTCTCTAGTAAATCATGAACCAGAACCAATACTATAAAATAATTGAAAAGTACCTAATGTATTTGTGTTGAAAATACCTGATGAACTTATGTTTGTTCCACTCCAAGTTCCTCCACTTGGAATTCCAATTAAAGTTAACGTTCCTGAGTTTAAACATACTGTTGTATCATTACCTGCATTAGCTTGAGCAGGTGTAATAATAGATACTGATATTGAATCCAAACTTACACATCCAGTAGATGAATTTGTAAAAGTATAAAATAATTTAAAGCTTCCTACTCCTAATAAACTTGGGTTAAATTGACCTGATGAATTTACATTTGAATTTCCAGACCAAATTCCAATTCCACCAGATGTGGGACTAAAGCCACTCAATTGAACATTAATATTTTGATTACAAAAACTTGTATCATTTCCAGCATTTACAATCGGTAAAGGGTTAACAGTAATTACAACTATATTACTTGTTGATGAACAAGGGCCACTATTAATCAATCTTCTATAATAGGTCGTACTGAATAAAATACCGGGACTATAATTGGATAAAGTAGCATTTGTGATGTTTGTCCATGAAGTTAGGCCGTTAGGACTTTGTTGCCATTGGTAACTATAAATTCCTGTTCCTCCAGTTGCAACATTATTTACAATTGTTGGGGCAGCGGTTCCAAAACAAATACTAGTATTGGCTGAAATGGTATTTGCAATAATTGGAACTATTGTAATTAAAACATGGTTGCTTGGCACTACACAATTACCTGCTGTAACTACTTTTCTATAATAGGTATTTATAGTTAAAACTCCTGGTTGATAATTTGTTGATGTAGCTCCTGAAATATTACTCCAATTAATACTATCTGAACTTTGTTGCCATTGAAAACTATAAGTACCATTGCCACCTGTTGGTGTAGTTCCTGTTAAAGGGTTTGGTATTTGACCACTACAAATGGTTTGATTGGAAGAAATTGTTGAAACCAAAGGCGGATAAACTGTAAAATAAAGGGTATCTTTATTTGCAGGACATTTACCATTACTTACCGTCCATTGAATTAAATGTGTGCCTATTGCCAAGTTATTGATAACAGTCGTTGTATTTGTTGGACTTACAATAGTTGGTGAATTTGGACCAGAAATATAACTCCATAAGCCAGTGCCACTAGTTATAGTATTAGCTACTAAATTATCGTTAACTCCAGTTGAAAGCGAGGTGGCACAAACTTGTTTATCGGGAGCAATTGCAGCAGATGGCAAAGCATCTACCTGAATGTGCACACTATCAGAATTTACAAAAGGACAAACCCCATTTTTAACACTAACTCTGAACCAAGTAGTTTGAGTTAAATTTGTAAAAGTATATGGATTTACGGTGGTAGTTCCTATATTACTCCAACTAGAAAGGTTTACACTACTTTGCCAATTAACAATATTTCCTCTCCTATTATTTAAGGTAATTACCCCCGAATTTATTCCAGTACAAACGGTATCAGTTCCAGTTAAATTGCCAGCTATGGTTATTGAATCTACCGTTATCAATACAGCATTGGTAGCTACTTGGCTACAACTACCGCCTGTTCCACTTTGTACTACTGCTCTGTAGCGAGTGCTTTGAGTTAAATTTAAATAGTTTTGAGTGGTTAGTATGTTTGTTATATTATTCCAAGTACTAAAAGGAGAAACCGAACTTTCCCATCTTACAACATTTCCTGTGCTGCCTGTTAAAGTTAATGTTCCTGAATTTGATCCACTGCAAACTGTGGCAGCAGAGCCTACAGTTCCGGGTGTTGTGCCTGGATAAACAGTTATAACACTTGTAAATGTTACACCTACACAACCATTTAATACTGGAGTTATTGTATAAGTTACTATTGCATTAGCAGTACTCGAATTAGTAATTGTTTGTGCTATTGGACCTGTTGTTGGAATTGTATTGTTTGAAAAACCAATAGTGCTCGTACCACTAGTTAAAACAGCTGTCCAAGTATATAAAGTGCCACTAATAGTTGGAGTTAATACAATATTTGTTTGCGCACCGCTACACAAAAAAGCAGTTGTTGGATTTGCTGAAGCACTTGTAATTGGTTTTACAGTTACGTCAAAGTTAACTACACTTCCAATACAATTTGGTGTTCCGCCTCCACTTGGTGTATAAGCATATCTAACTATAGCATTAGTCAAGCCCGTGTTAAATAATGTTTGAGATACATTTCCATTGCCACTTGAAAAACCAGTAGCAACTCCACTAAATAAACTAGCTGTATAGCTAAAAGTAGAACCCAAAACGGTAGAAGTAGGAGTAAAGCTAGCAGTAACGCCTGAGCAAATGCTTTGTGTTATAACAGTATTGCTAATTTGTGGAATAGGTTTTACGGCTACTTTTATTAAAGTATCAATAGAGTTACAACCATTTGCAATGGCCCTAATGGTATAACGAACAGTATCGGTTACGGTTGAATTATTCGTAAGTGTTTGGGCTATGGGACCTGTTATTGCTGTGGTTTGATTTGAAAAACCAGTTGTTGCACCTGTTGTAGCTGTTGTCCAAGTAAATAATGAAGGCGAAACTGTAGATGCTAAAACTAAATTAGTAGCAGAACCTGAACAAATGGTTTGAGAAGTGGATATAACTCTTGGAATGGGAAAAACTGTAATTACAACTGAAATAGAATCGTCACTGCAACTAGCAGAAATTTGCCTTCCTACTATTTTGTAAGTTACGGTTTGTGTTGTATTTCCAACATTGAATAATTGTTGAACAATTGGACCTGTTACTCCCGTAAATTGATTAGCGGCACCAGTAATATTTACAGAACTAGCATAAGCGCGCCAAGTATAATTAACACCGCTTGGCAAATTATTAGTAAGTACAATATTAGTGCTACCTCCTGAACAAAATGCTGAATTTGCAGGCGTAGAAGTAGCAGTAACAATTGGTTTTGGATTAATAGTAATGTATTGCGTATCGGGCAGCGAAACCCCACATTCATTAGTTGCGGTAACTATTATTCTATAAATTATGGGAAAAGATGTATTGTTTGGAAATGCAATTACTGGATTTCTGCTACTGCTATTTCCATTTAAATAAATAAAACCTGTTGGCGAAATATTCCAATTATAGGCAGTAATGGTTCCATAACTGCTGTCGTAAGTTGGATTGTGATTTATATTCGTAGCGTTAAAAGCAATTCTTGAGCTATCGCAATAAGTGGAATCACTTTTTAAGGTAACAACTGGTTTATCTTTTATGATAATAAAAGTATCTTTTATATATGTGCCAGCGCAAGGACTAACAATTGTTAACCTAATTTTATACCTGCCTTTTTGAGTAAAATTAAATACAGGACTTACACTATTGGCATTGGTTGACCCAACAAAATTAAACCGACCAGCAGATAAACTAACTATTGAGCTTGTAACACTATCTCTAACCGACCAATTGTATTGAACAGTTCCACAACTGCTTAAAGTATTAGAGGTATTAATGGTTGTTACCACATTATTAACGCAACCACCAACAGGACTTTGACTCAAAGTAAAACTTGGAATTGGTATAGGCTGAACACAGATGGTTTTGGTGATTGAATCATGTGTACATCTTGCTGGAGAAATTACACCAGGCTTGTTAATTTTCAACTTAACTGTAAAAATACCAGTGCTTGTAAATGTAGCGGTTATTACATTGCTACCTTGCAGAAAAGGTGGAATTAAAGTTGGAGTAAGCGAACCACTATTTAAAGTCCAACCACTGTTTGGTGTAATTGTCCACCATTTTTCAAAAACAGTTTGACAAGAACTACCATTAAGATAATTCCCGATTGAAGTATTTGTAAGTGTAGTAAGAGTATTTATGCAAATTGTTGTGTCAGTAGTTACACTAAATGAAGCAATAGGTTTTTGAGAAGCAGATACTGTTCCTGGACTTGAAGGATTTGAGTTACATGGATTTATTCGAGTAAAAGTTACTGTAAATGCATTTGAAACAGTTCCAACACATGAAGATTTAGTAAAAGTGTGTGAAATTGTGGTAGGCAAATTTGCTTGAGTGAAACTTTGGTCAGCAGAACTATCGCTTACATGAAATAAATAAGTTGTACCTGGCGCATTTTGGTTTGTTCCATTTAATCCACCTGTATCAACAGGCCATGTTAAAGTGAAGGGTACGCAATCATTCACATTTCCAATATAACCTAAACCTCCTTGAGGTGTATTTCCATTAAAAAATTGATAAGTTTTAGCAGCCGTACAACCCAATGAATTTGTTGTTGTGATTACTATATTGAATAAACCTAATGTCGTATATAAATGTGATGTAAAAGTAAAAGTCGAATTTGAAAAATTCGAAGAGCCATCACCCCAATTAATTGAATAATTTGTGATTGATGAAGAAGTATAAGATGAATTACTTAGCAATAAGGAAAAATTAGGTGAATTTCTTGTTGCAGAGCAGTTTATGAACATCTCTTTAGCAAGATCATAATCTAAACTAGTCGTATCTAATCTAGGATCAGGTCTTTGCTTTACACTGACAGTATTACTTGTACTATTACCACAACCATAGGCATCTGTAACTGTTAAAGAAGTTGTATAAGTTACCGTTCCACCACCCACTGCAGGGTTAAACTGTACCGTTGGGTTACAGTTGGTATTAATTGCTGGTGCTCCTGATGCCAATGTTCCAAAATTATAAGAACAAGTAAATGGTGAAACACCTGTGGAAGTATTAGTAAAACTAACACTTGTTCCAGCGCAAGCATTGTTATTTGTAAATGTAAAACTTGGAGTTGGTTTGGTAATTGTTAAACCAGAAAGTGTATCACCATTAGTAGGTGAAGAAGGAGAGATTCTTATTATACGTAATTTATATAAATTTGAGAGCTTTGCGGTGAATGGAATTGTTAAACTTGTTGAGGTAGCACTTGATGTTGTAGAATTAGCGGTTAAAGTTGAAAAAGTTCCACTACTATCAGACAATTGTGCTTGAAAAGTAGAACCAGTAGTTCCTAAAGTATCAAATGTAACCGCATAAGTACTTCCTAAACAAAAGTGAATATTGTTGTTTAACGTATTTACTCTGGTATTGGAAATGGTTTGGGCTTTTAAATTTAATACACCCCATAACAAGCACACAAAAAGCAGCAAATTTTTGATAGCTTTTTTTTTATAATGGTTTAAAAATGGGGGTATTATCATTAATGCAAATATGTATTTTTTACTTCAAATAAAATTTTGTTTATAATATATTATTATTAATAATCTGTTATTGCTATTGCAGCAACATATAAATTAAATTATTGACAAATGTATATAGAGTAAATAGCATAAAAAATACCAAGAATTGGGTATTTTTTTAATTAGTATAATACTATTGCGAGGTAGTTATTAACTTTTCATTTTGTTAGTCACGTTTCGTTTATTTTTCCCGTAACACTATAATGAAACCAAAAAGTTAATTTTTTGAATAACTTCATCACTCAATTCTTTTATGTCTTCTTGCGTAATAATTCCACTATCTAGTTGTGCTACCACAACAGAAAAATATTTTGACCCTGTCATATAATCATATCTGTTAACTATGTGTTTATCGAAAGCGGCAATCTTTTTATAAAGTAAACGATAGCTTTCTTGATTGTCTTGTTTATTTTCTTTCCAGTCTTGTAAAATAGCATCAAAACTAGTTAAGCCTTTTTCAAATTCTCTTTGCAAGCCAATGTTTATAATTTGACGAGCAACTTTTTTGTCTTTTTTTGATAGTTCCATTGTGCTTAAAATTTATCAATACAGCATTTTTTATATTTTTTACCGCTTCCACATGGGCAAGGATCGTTTCTGTTTATTTTATTTGAAACAGCTTGTTCTTTGGGTTTGTAGGTATAATTATAATCTTCTTCATCATTTACAAAATCATCATCATTTTCTTGATATCCCGACCAATTTTTTAATACATTATCATATATTTCAAAAATAGTAAACAGTTCTTTTTTCTTATTCCTTCTCCATAAATTGGCAAACTCTTTTTCTACATCTTTGAATAAACCATTTATTTCTAAGCCTACATAACCTTTTTCATAAAGTTGTTTAATAACAGGAAGCAATTCATTTAAATTACAATCAATTGCATCACCAACTGCTATTCCTAAAAAATCAGAATCTATGATATCATCATCAATATTTGCAGCTAAATTGGTAGTAAACACATCCGAAAAAATAGTTAGTATTTCATTTCTTTTTTCAGGGTTATGCAGCACCATTTGAGAAAGGGCATCTGTGACAGCAGCTTTAACATAAGTAGTTAAATTAGGTAATAACAATAGTTGTTTTAATAAACCAGTATTATTTAAACCTAAGCTATAAAAACAAAGCCATAACGATTCAGTTAGGTGATCTCCAAGCCAAAAGTTTAAAAACTCATCATCGTATACTAAAAATGAAATGATTTGAGGTAAACTTTCTTCTGCATTCATTTCTTTCAACAAAAAAAGCGCATGTAAAACAAAATTATGAGTCTCTTCTTCCCAACCTAAATCAACAAAATACGCATATCGTTCCACCGCATCAATCAACATTTTTTCAAGGTCGGCAATAAGTGTTGTTCTTGGCAAAGCCAAAATTTCACTTAGCATTTCAGGTGGTATAGCTAAATCGAAATGATACAGATTTTCAATTTCAGAATGATTGAACTCTGGTGCTTTTGTAATGATTTTTTTAGGTGCTTTTGCAATATTTTTAGGTGCAATGCGTAGTTTTCTTTCTTCGTCCCAACGCTCTTTTCCTTTTAACATTAATAAAGTAAATACTAATTTTTCTGCTGCTTCAGTGTCTGGGTGATTGGGTGCAATTTCTTTAAGTATTTTTAGTCTATTTTCAGCCAATTCTAAATTACCTTTGGCTGCAAAATAATGAATGGTTACTTTTAAAAAACCGGTTACTTCTGCCAAATGAAATAAATCTCTATTGGGATATAAAGATTTTAATTCCATTGCATCGCCAAGTATTTCTGGCACTTTTTCAAGCTCATCATTTGTTATAAATTCATTTGCTCTATTTAACTTTGCAAACAAATATTCGGGATGTTCGGTAATTATCCAATTATTAACTTCCTTTGCTTTATCGTATTTTCCTTGCACACTAAAGGCCACAGATAAATAATTTTTCAGTTGAGGAGATAGCGAATATTGAACAATAAGATTATTTAACTTATCAATTATTTTTTTATTATTTTTATCCTGAGTTTCTAAATACAATGTTTCCATTTGCTTTAAAAGTTCAGGAACATTACCAAATTTTTCATTTTGAAATGATGGGTCTGTGGTAATATTGTAACCACTTACAATAAATTGTTTTTTCATTGGTAAATTTTAGTGTATATTTCTATTTAATTTTTGATTTCGAATTTAGTTCAATCTGTTTTACTTCAAAAACAATTTTCAAATGATTTATTTCTGCCATTGCAGGCGTCCCACTACGCGTAGTCTGAAACCGAGCTATTGCTGGGCGACTACTTATTTAAAATGAGTAGAGAGTCTCCAGACTCGATTTGTTAGCCCATGTCAGATTCCGATAGCTATCGCAAACTACCTTTCATTTAAAATCAGTAGAGGGCTTCGCTAACTCTTCGGATAGTTGTCGTAAACACTACTGAAGATGGCAGGCAGAAAAACTGGCGGGTAGAGTTAGCTATAAATAAATAATAATGTATAAAGAAGAAATTTATTTATTACTCAATTAAATTTAAACTAATAATAAAGTAACTAGGCAGTAAATAATTTTTGAATCTGTAGCGAAAATCTTTGCAAAATAATTTAATAAAAGAATTTTATATTTGAACTATGAAAACAATTGAAATAGATAATACTATTATAGATGGTTATATAGCAATGCTAGATAATCTAAGTCCGAATAGTAAATTAGATTTAATTTCAAAACTAACAGCATCAATTAAAACAGATTTAAGTAATAAAAAATCAAAATTTAAAAGTGCTTTTGGTGCTTTTGAATCTACTAAAAGTGCTGATGAAATAATAAAAGACATAAAGAGCGGTAGATTGTTTAACAGAGAAATTGAGCAATTTTGAAAAAATATTTAATCGACACTAATAAAGCCATTTATTACATGAAAGGGATGTGTAATTTGGTTGAAAAGTTTGAAAATATAACAACAGATAATTGTTATATATCCGAAATTACTTTAGCAGAACTTAAGTTTGGTGTTGAGAACAGTGAAAAACCTGAAAAAAACAGAAAAACATTAGATAATTTTTTAACTGGAGTTCAAGTATTACCAATTTTTCATTCACTTGATATTTATGCTAAAGAAAAAGCCAGGTTAAGAAAAAAAGGTACAGTCATTGATGATTTTGATTTGTTAATTGGAGTAACGTCAATTACTCATCAACTCATTATGGTTTCAAATAACACCAATCATTTTGATAGAATCAAAGATATTGAATTAGAAGATTGGACAAAATAATTTAACGTTTATTGAAAAAAAATATAATAAATTTCTTTTTAGAGAAATATTAGAATATGAAGACTAAAGACATTATAAAAACAAAAGAAACTTATGTTGAACAACTAAGATCAATCAGGGAAAAGGTAAGTTTTGATATTAAAGATTTAACCTTGGAGCAGTTGAAAGAATATTTTAACAAACAAAAAACATTACATCCTACAAAAATTTGGCAAAAATAGCTTTTAGGTTTAGTAAGTACTCACATTTGCTAGCATCTAACGAGAGAGTGATTATTTTTACCTAATCTGTGTAATCTGTGGCTAAAATATTTTATCGTAAATCAACCTTTAAAACATATTTGGTTTTGTAATCTATTTTATAATCATTACTTATTTGAAAAGGCAAAACCGCCATTATATCTTGATTGGTTTCATTGTAAAGTACCAAACATTTTTCTTTTTCAAATTGATTGTTTTTTTTATCAATAAAATAATCGCTCAACAGTTTATTTCCTGTCATTCCCAAAGGTTTAAATTTATCGCCTTGCTGCCAGTTTCTAATTGTTATTTTATCGTTTAAATTATAAATATTTATGTATAAAAAATCTTTGCTAAATTGGGTTGGAATATCTGTAATTATACTCATTGAAAATCCATTTATTTTCAATTCATTGTTTTCTATTTCTTTTAAATTGATGGTATAATTGAATGTGCTTTTTTCTAATGTTTTTATAATTATATAATCCCTATCAATCAGCGCCACATGCGTTTTAGACTCAAATAAAATACCACTGTTTTTTTCGTAATTTAAAACAATTTGTACTATGTCGTTTTCATTAAAATTATATGGTTTTAAATAGTGGTAAAGCAAACTGTTTTTTGCCTTTTGTTTCATTATTTTTAACGAAACATAAATTTGATTATTTTTAATTTCAATAAATTCACTTTTAAGTAGGTTAACATATTCGTTTATTAATAGCTCATCTGTTTGTATTTTTAAACTTAAATCATAAAAATTATCAATTGCATCGTTGTTTAATTCTTCAAGTTTTGGAATAATGTTATGCCTAATATTATTGCGCAGATAATCTTCTTTTTTATTGCTGCTGTCTTCCCTAAAACCAATATTATTTTCGGTAGCAAATTGTACAATTTCTTTTTTATTGGTAAATAATAAAGGCCTAATAAGATTGTTTTTTTTAGCTAAAATTCCATGTAATCCACTAATGCCAGTTCCACGTGTTATATTTATTAGCATGGTTTCGGCCACATCGTTTTGGTGGTGTGCTGTGGCTATATAATTGTAATTGTTTTTTATAGCTATTTCGTTAAACCAATGGTACCTTAATTGGCGTGCTGCCATTTGTATAGAAATTTTATTTTCTGAAGCAAATTTTTCTGTTTCGAATTTTATAGTAAAAAAAGGAATTTCGTTTGTTTTACAGTAATTGCTTACAAACTCCTCGTCATCATTGCTTTCTGCTCCTCTCAATCCAAAATTACAATGAGCAATACCAAATAAATAATTTTCTTTTTTAAATAAATCAACCATTACCATCGAATCAATTCCGCCACTTACTGTAAGCAAAACTTTTTCATCGCTGCTAAACAATTGTTGGTATTGAATAAATTTTTTAAAACGAGCAAGCATTTGATTAAAATAAATAAAAATATTATTGGTATAATTTATGGTGTAATTTTACAATTATTTTAGCATAAATAATATTTACGTTATGCTATAATTTTTTTTTAATAGTTTTGACCCATGCAATATTTTGCCAAAAAATTTATTTATCTCATTTTATTTATTTCAATTGTTCAATTAGTAAGTGCCCAGCAAAAAAGCAAAGTAGAAATTTTGGGTGCTGATTTATTTGAAGGCCAAACTTCTACTTTAGGAAGCATTAAAAAATTAATTGGAAATGTTGTTTTAAAGCAAGTAAATACTATCATGTATTGTGATTCGGCCATTTTATATGACGATTCGAATATGGTAAAGGCATACGGAAACGTAAGAGTTAACCACAACGACAGCATTAGGATGGAAGGCAATTATTTAAAATACGATGGCAATTCAAAACATGCATTTATGGAAGGCAATGTTAAAATGTTTGATAAATCAATGACGTTAACAACTAGTCAACTCGATTTTGATATGCAAAACAGCATAGGATATTATTTAAATAAAGGATTAATTATAAGTGATAAAAATAATTTAACGAGCCAAAGTGGTTATTATTACAGCCGAACGCGCAATTTATTTTTTAAGAAAAACGTAGTATTAATTAATCCCGATTACACTATGAAAAGTGATACTTTAATGTACAATACTTTATCGAAAACTGCTTATTTTTATGGAGAAACAACCATTAAAAGTGTTAAAGATAAAATAACTTGCGAAAACGGATGGTACGATACCAAAAAAGACATCAGCCAATTTAGCAAAAACGCCATATTATATACTGAACAAAAAATGCTAAAAGCCGATAGCATGTTTTACGATAGAAAAAACAATGTTGGTAAAGCATTTAGAAATATTGAATTGTACGATTCTGTTCAAAAAATAACACTGTATGGCAACTATGGAATAATGAATGGCAAAACAAAAAAAACGTATGTTACTCAAAACCCGTATGCACTAATGATTATGGATAAAAACGACAGTATGTTTTTATATGCTGATAGTTTATTTTTATTTCAAGCCGATAAAAAGCTAAAGCAAAAGGAGTCGATAAAAGCCTACAGAAAGGTTAAGATTTTTAAGTCCGATATTCAAGGTGTTTGCGATAGTTTAATTTACGAAAAATCAGATTCTGTTCTTTCCATGTTTTCATCACCTATTATATGGAATGGAGCCAACCAAATAACTGCAGATACCATTCATTTTTTCATTAATAATAATAAACTTGATTCATTTGAATTAAAGAATAACTCATTTTTAATTTCGAACGAAAAAGGCCCACATTACAACCAAGTAAAAGGTAAAAACATGAAAGGTTTGTTAGACAGTAGCAACATTAAATATTTGAGGGTTTATGGCAATGGGCAAAGTATTTATTATGCTAAAGAAGACAGTATAAATTATATTGGTATTAATAAAATTGATTGCAGCGAAATGGAATTTTATTTTAGTAATAAAAAAATTAGTAAAGGTGTTTTTATTACAAATCCCGAGGGATTTATGTACCCATTAGATGAGTTTAAACCAGAAGAATTAAAGCTTAAAGGCTTTATATGGCGTGAAAATGAAAAACCACAAAAGGTTTATTATCAATATTAAGTGTAAAAAATTGTTAATTTTATGTGCAAATGTTTGCATTCTTAAAGTTAAATACTATTTTAGCTAACTCAATACTTTTAAAAATTAAACTAAAAGAAATATATGAAATCAAATTTTACTAATTTTTACCTTAAGTTAAGTCTTTACTTAATTGTATTTGTTGGTTTTTCTGCAAAAGCTGCCTTAGCCCAAGGTTTTGCTGGTGGAAGAACGTACATTGTTAATGGGCAAATTGACCAGGTTTTACCAGTCGATACTTTTGTAAATTTAATGGGTACCGGTAACACAGGTGCTATTAATTTTTTAAATAACAATGGTGTTGATGTTACCCAACCTACTGGTATCATTACCATATTATTAGATGCAGGATACTCAGGCGTAGAACCAACGGGTATTCAAGTAGGAAGAGCAAATGGATCAGGTTATCCTAATATGAGTAGCTCTCGCCCTGTAGTTTTAAAACCAAATGTTGGTTTAAACTTTGTTATTACTTCATCATCCGCAATTGCTGCTAATGGTAGTTTGTTTAGGGTATTTGGTAGTACCGATTTTACAGTAGATGGCAGTGGAACAACTGGACAAAGAAACATTACTTTTAGTATGGGTGCTTTATCGTCAGGAACTACTTGTAAAGTAGTTGATATTATTCCTGCTGTTTCTACCTTTACTAATAGAGTAAGAAATATTACTATTAGAAATTGTAATATTATAGGTAATTCTACTACATCGGCCAATAATACTTATGCTGGTATTTATTTTGGAGGTTCTACCGCTACACCATCAGCTGCTGCTTTAGGAACAAATTACAATATTAATTATGTTAATAATAATATAATGGCAGTTCAAAATGGTATTTACCATAGAGGATTTGCTACAAATACAACTGCATTTCCATCGCAAGATACAGGTGTAAATGTATTAAATAATACAATTGGTGGTTATGTAAATCCTATTAATAGTGCACTACAAGCTTCTATAGGAAGTTTAAGCTCAAATTTAGCTGGTGTGTATTTACATACAGTAACTAATTCAACAGTGTCTGGTAATATTATTAGAAACACTATTGCTTTAAACTTTGGTTCAGTTAATGCAGGTTTTGCAGGTATCAGATTAGATGCTGCTGGTGCAACAGTTGCTTTAGATTCAAATATTAGAATAACAAAAAATCAAATTTACAATTTATTTACCAATGCTGCAGGCCAAAGTGTTACAGGAATTAGAATAAGTTTAGGAAATCATTTAACACCTAGGAAATTATTAGTAGCAAACAATTCAATTTCAAGAATTTTTTCAGTGAATGGTGGCTCAAATATTTTAAATGCATCAACAGCAGGATATACAGCCGGAATTGCAATTGAAAACCAAACAGCAAATCTTGGTTTAGAATTATATTTTAACTCCGTAAACTTAAAAGGAGATACAATGGCAAGTGGTGCCGTTTCTGCTTGTTTATTTGTAGGAAGTTTAACTACAGGCGGAATTATTTCTTTAAATAATTCGTTTGTTAATAATTTTGGAAGCACTTTAAATAATACTACCGGTTACCAAAATTATGCAGTAATTACTGCTGCAAATAATATCAATCCATTTACTTACTCTAACTTTAACAATTATTACTCAAATACTTTTGGCCCGGGTTATGCATTTGTGGCTGGTATTATTAGAAATAACACCCTAAGAAATATTCCTTCTATTAAAAATTACAGGCTTTATTCTTTGTCGGATACCAATAGCTTAGCAGTAATTGCTCCAACTTCAAACGATACTGTTTGGAATATTCCAGCTGGTTTTCCTAATAGAACATCAAATAGAGGTTATGCTTTAAATACATTGAACCAATTCAGTGCTTTTGTAAATAGCATTGTGGTAAATAAAGTTATAGATGATTTATATGGCAATATAAGAACAGGTTTTGGTCGTTTTACTTCAATTGGTTGCCACCATTGGAATGGCGATTCAAATGAAATTAATATTGGATTATTAGGTGGTAACACTTATCCAATCAATGGTTTTTCAGTTCCACCAACAGCATCTAATCCAACTTCAGGTAGTTTTAGAGATTTGTCGGAAGCAGTTACTTATTTAAATTCTTATGGTATTTCAGGAAATCAAAATAATGTGGTCTTAGAAATTCGTGGAACTTACCCAAGAGAAAACAAATGGATTCCTTCAATTATTGATTATCCAGGTGCTGACCAATCATTAAATGTAGTAATTCGTCCTGCAGTTGGAGTGGTTGATACTATTTGGGCTCCAAATAGAGCAATTCCTAATAATGCGTCTGTTTTAACTATGAACGGAGCAAAAAATGTTATTATTGATGGTTTAGCTAGTGGTTCAAACGAATTTAGAAACTTAACTTTTATGTTCAGAGGTTTATCTACCAATCCTATTTCTAGGGTAATAGGTATTACTCCTTCTGATGAACCTTCGCAAAATATTACTATAAGAAACATAAATATTGTAGGTAACACCACCAATACAGCAATTAATACTTTAGCTGGTATTTATTATAGTTTTCCTTTTTTAACAACAGCTACTCCTGGTCAAAATGATACATTAAGAAGTTTAAACAATAGAAACATCAATATTGTAAATAACTTAATTCAAGGTGTAAGAAATGGAATTATGGTTAGGGGTTCAGGTGCTAATCCTACTGGTGAACCAGTTTTTGCAGGAACTCTTTCACCAGCTATAACCAATAGAGTACAAAACTTAAAAATTGTTGGAAATATAATAGGTGGTAATATTGCTCCAGGTGGAACTTTACCTACTTCTTATATTGGTGGAGCCAATAACCAATCAGGTATATTTGTTATGGGTGTTGAAGCTGCAATTATTGACTCAAATGTTGTTAGAAATTGTTTGCCAACTTCTAATATCTCACAAGGATTTAAAGGTATTGAAGTTGCTGAAACTTCAATTAGATTTCCAAATTTTGATGTAAGTGTTACTAAAAATTTTATATATAATTTAACAACAATAAATGGTCAAGGCAATACAGGTATTAGGGCTCAGTTTACAGCAGTTCCTTTTACAAGTAATGGTGTAACGGTAAGTGCTAGGGGTTATTTATTTGCCAATAACCATATTTCTAAAATAATTGGTATAGGTGCAAACACACCAATAAGTGTTGCAAATCCAACAGGTATTTTAATTGATGCATCAGTACCGTTTACCCTTCCTAACTTAGTTACTATGGTTAACAATACCATTAATATGAGTGGCAATAACTTTTTATCTACAAACAGTGGTATTGCGGCATTGTACATGGGTAGTAATGTTCGTGGAGGTATTTCAAGCATAAATAATATTTTTGGTGTAACTGCTAATAGAAACACAACTGGTAATATGTACTCAGTTATAACTTTAGCTCCAACTTCACCTTTTGCTTTAAATCCTGTATTTTTAATTGCTGCATCTGATTTCAACTCTTATTTTGTTTCAGGAAATAATCCAAATCCATTAAATAATATTTTAATGGCTACGCCTTCATCTACTGCAATACCTGTTATTACTGCTAGAACTAATATAAACACATTGCGTTTATTTACTGGAACCAATACTGATTTAAGTTCATTTAATTTCCCAACTCAGTTTATTTCAGATTCACTACCCGATTTATTAACTGTAACTTCTGGTTCTAGGTACTCTTCTGGAGCATCAAACTCATTGGTGTTAACTGATATTTATGGTGTTTCGCGTGCATCTGGTCCACAGTTAGGAGCAGCAAGAATTACTAATCAAAATGCACCTTTACAACCTAATGGTGTTTACCAAATTAATGGAACAGACAATTATCCTGTTTTAGGAAGCCCTTCTACTGGTTCATTTAGAACTTTACGTTCAGCAGTTAATTATTTAAATGCATTTGGAACAGGTTTATCTTTCTCAGGTGTTCAACCAGCTAAATTAGTAATAAGCGCAGGTTATGTGGGTGAAACAGATACTTTTACTTCTCCAATTACAGTTTTTGATTTTCCATCGGCCAATGCTGCAGTTCCTGTTATTGTAACTGTTGCTGCAGGAAGACAAGATACTATTAGATTTACAAACGTTCTTGTAGCTCCTCCAGCAAATACAAGTTTAATCCGCTTTAACAGCAGTTCATTCTTTGGTTTTGATGGTTCAAATAACGGAACAATTACTAGAGATTTAACAATTGTGATGCCTAGTAACATGACTTCACCAACATATAAAATTATAGATATTGTTGGTGGACAAAGTTCAATTTTTGCAACTTCTCTATCTACTTCAAGTAATTTTGTAAACAATTGTAATTTAATAGGTAACTCTACAATATTTTCAAATAATACTTTCTCTGCTATTTATATGGGTGGTTTAACTGCTACTCCTTCCAATTCGGCTGGTGCTGGTTTAAACAATAACAATGCATTTATAAATAACTTTATTGGTGGTTGTCAATATGGAATTTATTTAAGAGGAAATGGAATTAGAGGTCAAGGCGATAACAACACCAACATTACTAATAATACAATTGGTGGAAATACTGCTCCGGGTGGTTCAACTCCAACCGATTATTATGGTGGTATTAACAATGCTGCAGGTATTTTCTGTGTAGGTCAATATAGAGCAACAATTAAAGGAAATAGAATTCAAAATAATATTCAAACATTTTCAAATCCTAGAGGAATTGAATTAGGTGTTATACCTGGTTCAAATACCATTTTAGATTCAGCAAACGTTATTGATGGTAACATTATTAATAATATTGTTTCAACCTCATCAGGAAGTGCAGCTTATGGATTATATATTAACTTTGGTTCTGATAACGGAAACGTAACTAACAGTACAAGAATTCAAAATAATATGATTTCTGGAATTGCTGCTCCTGGTTCAACCACTTTAATGAATGGTGTTTATGGAATTGCCATTGATGCTGCAGCTAATTTTACTGATCCTAATATAACTATTCACTTTAATTCTATTAATTTAGGAACAGCAAATACTTTAACAGCCGGAAGAAGTGCTTGTTTAGCAATTGCTCCAAATTTCCCATTGAATTCTACTTCGTTGTTTTTAGGTTCAGGATTTAAAATGACCAATAATTTATTTACTAATAACCTAGGAGGTACTTCAACTTCTACTGGAATAAGAGCAAGTGCTGTTCAATTTGGAAGTGTTGCAAGTTCTTTCTCTCAGTCAGAAAATAACAATTATTTCTGTAATGCTACATTTGCAACAAGAGCACAATTTGTAAATAATGCATCTGGTGTTACACCTAACTTATTTAATGGTTGGGATAGCATTAACAGATTTACAGGAGGTGATTTATACAGTACTAATTTAACTATTCCATTTACAAGTGATAACAACTTATTTATTCCTGCATTAACCAATTCAGTAATATATGGAGCAGGTATTCCAGTATTTGGTATCAACCAAGATGTGATTTCAAATACTAGAAATGGTTTAAGCCCTTCAATGGGTGCACACGAATATGTAGGTGGAAATAATATTGACAGTGTATTGCCAAGAATTGTACCTGCAAATGCTACAGTTTGTTTAAGTACTGCTTTGCCTACAATCAAATTTTTAATTGCAGAGAAAAACTTTGTAAGTACTTTTTTAACTTATAGAGTAAATGGTGGTTCTTCAACTAATATTACAGGAATTGTTTCTGTTAATAGCCAAGGTTTCCCTGAAGTAACTTTCTCAATACCAACTACAGTAATATCTTCAGGTGGATTAATTGAATACAAAGTTTCTGCTACTGAAATTTCTACAAATATTGGAACTTTTCCAGTTGATGGTTCGTGGGCTGTATTGCCTACAGGTATAGCTACTTTCCCTTATACCATGAATTTTGAAAATGGTTTACAAGGTTGGAATGCTCAAACGCTTACGTTAGGTGCCGCATGGGATATCAATGCATTTGGTTCTCCTGCTAATCCTTCGCAAGCAACTGAAAGTGGAATTAAGTGTGCTTTATTCCCTTCAAGCACTTTACCTGTTGGTGCATCTGCTCGTTTAACTTCTCCTTGTTTTAATTTAAGTGCAGCGCAACGTCCAATATTACGTTTCCGTTTCTCTCAAAGCAATGCAGTTTCAAATAAACGCGATTCATTAATTGTTAGGGTTTTAACTAATGGATTTACGGGACCAGATATTAAGGTTGCTTTAAGACCTAATTTAAGCACACCTTTTGCTGATTGGTTTACATTTGAAACTTGCTTAACTGGATACAGAACTCCAGGAAATGTTTACAGTTTCCAATTTGATGCTTACAGTACAGGCGGTGGTCAAAATATTTTAATAGATAGTATTCAAGTAATAGATGATTTCCAAACACAAACTATTACTAGTGCTCCAACTGTAATTTGTAATACAAGCCAGCCAGTAACTATTTCTGTTCCTAATACTGATACACGTTATGCTTACAGAGCCATACAAAGAGATTTGAATGGTAATTTCATAAGTATTTTAGATTCTGTAATGGGTAATGGTGGTACAATCAATTTTGGTTTTGCTAACCGTCAAGTAGATACTTTATTCTATGTTGTTTCGGCTATTAACTATGGTTCAGGTACATACCAACCGCCTTTCTCAGTTAATCAACCAAACTATTGTAGCAACGATTTACCTGGTGGTTTAAGTTCAGTAATTATTCATAGATTTACGCGTCCTTTAACATCTTTAGGTGGATACGTTCAACCAGATATCTTTACTCCAAATGCATTTAAAGGTGCTGCTAACGATGGTGATCAATTTAAACCTGATGCAGTTAAGTTTGGTAATCTATTAACCTATGATATTTTATCTCCAAATTCATATTATACCAATGCTAGTTATGGAACTAATTGGACTATTTTAAATACTTCTGTTAGAACTTTTGCTGGAAATACATTGGCTACTAACTGGGCGTTTACTCCTCCAAGTGGAGGAAATAATGCAAAAGTTACTTTTACACCAACTGCTGCTGAAGGCGATACTTTGTTTTTATTAAGCACTACTGTTCGTTTTTTAGGGACCAATTGCGATACAACAATTAATCGTTTTATTAAAGTTGCTAATCCTATTGCTTATGGTTTTATAACTGGTCCTCGTACTGATACTGCTTGTACAGGTACGCCATTGAATTTCGTAATTAATCAAGGATCACTTGCAGGAGTTACAACTGCTTGGAACTTTGGTGATGGAACTCCAATTGTTACATTTGGTGACTATGCAAAAACATATTCTACTCCGGGATTATTTAGAGCATTATTAACTGTTACTTCTTCATTAGGAATTTCAGATACTGTTTCTCGTTTAATAAGAGTTATTGGTTCGCCAAATGCTAATTATAATGTAAGTTCTGTTGCCATTGTTTGTCAAAACGATTCAACTGTTTTCTCTGCTACTAATACAGCTCCAGGCTTAACTCATATTTGGACTTTCCCAGGAAATGTTTCAAGAATTATTCCTGTAACTAACTTTAAGTTTAATAAAGCAGATACAAACTATGCAGTTACTTTAAGAGTTACTGACCCTGTAAGTGGTTGTTTCGGTTTAAATACTAGAATTTTCCCTTCTTATGCTAGACCGGTTGCTAAATTTACAGTTGCAAGTCATTGCCAAGGTCAAGATTTACCTTACACTGATAGTTCTTCAATATCTAATGGAGATAGATTAGGTTGGTATTGGTCATTTAGTACAGGTGAACAACGTCAATCAAATAGTTTCCAAATTAAATTTGCTAATCCTGGAAATGTAAGAGTAAGTTTAAGATTAACTTCTGCTGCTGGTTGTCAAGATACATTGTCTAAATTAGTAACAGTTTACGAAACACCGAAACCTAACTATATTTTTAATGCAGCTTGTACCAACGATTCTACTTCGTTTACTAACCAAACAGTGTTTAGTGCAGGTATTCAAAATGCGGCTTATACTTGGGACTTTGGCGACAACAGTGGTGCTGATTTACGTCAAGATCCTAAACACCGTTATTTAAACAATAACAGTGGTGATCCATTTGTAGTGAAATTAATTGCTGAAAACAGATTATTTGGTTGTAAAGATTCAGTTTCGAGAGATGTAGTTGTTAAAACTGCTCCTATTGCAGTTGCTGAATTAGATGGAGCAATTAAAACTGGAATAAATAGCTACAAAGTATGTGAAGGTAATTTAGTAAACTTTACTAGTAAATCATTCTCATCGAGCGGAGCAAGTATTACTTGTGGTTGGGCTTTTGGAGATGGTAACCAAAGTGGTGCTTGTAATACAGCTAATATTTATGCAAATCAAGGCACTTTTGTTTGGACTATCTCAGCTACTGCCGATGGTTGTCAAGACACCAAATCGGGTTCAATTGTAGTTGTACCGAAACCTATTATTACATTTAGTAACCAAGGATTTGCAATTCCACCAAGCAGATTTACAGTTAATAACCGCCAAGTGTTAACTCCTTCTGATTTACCTTCTGATGGAAATTCATATACTTGGAATTTAGGTGATGCTGATAGCACAACTACTAACCAACGTGTACCTGATTTTACATACAATAAAAAAGGTACATTTACAGTAAGAATGCAAGTAACTACTGTTGATGGTTGTGTAGTTAATTTCTCTGATACTGTTAAAGTTGATGTAGGTGTAAGTGTTGGTGAAGAATTAGCATCTAAATTCAATTTAGTTGCTTATCCAAATCCTTTTGCTAATAACACGGTAATAAGTTTAGATTTATCAAAAACAGAAGATGTTTCTATAACTGTAATTGATGTGTTAGGTAGAATAATTTCAACAAATACATACAATAAAGTTTCAACTGGTAAGCATGAATTTGAATTGGCTTCAAATAACTTTAATGCTGCTGGAACTTATTTTGTAAAAGTTAAAATTGGTGATGACTTAATTGTAAAATCAATTATTAAACAATAATTTTTAAAGTTCTAATATTTATAAACCCCAAAAGGCACTGCCTTTTGGGGTTTATTTATTTATAAATATAATGTTTAGGTACGCAATAGAATTAGCTTACAACGGAACCAATTTTCATGGGTGGCAAAGGCAGCTGAATGCCTTTTCAGTACAGCAGGAATTAGAAGAAAAGCTTAGCTTATTATTACGAAACCCTATTGAAACATTGGGTTGTGGAAGAACAGATACGGGAGTTCATGCAAAGCAATTTGTTGCACATTTCGATTTTATAGAGAAAATTGATTTTGAAAGTATTTGTAATAAATTAAATAAAATTATTTCGAATGATATTGTTTGTTACAAATTATGGGAAGTTCCAATTAATTTTAATGCCAGGTTTGATGCAAAATGGAGAACGTACGAATATGTAATTACGCCAAAAGCCAATCCTTTTATTATTGATTTTGCTTGGAAATTTTCACTTGAACTTGATTTAATTTTAATGAATAAAGCTTGCGATATTTTACTTGCGAATACAAATTTTGAATGTTTTAGTAAAGTACATACTGATGTTGCTAACTTTAATTGCAATGTGGTTTATGCCAATTGGGAACAAAAAGAAGAGCTACTTATTTTTACAATTAAAGCCAATAGGTTTTTAAGAAATATGGTTAGGGCTATTGTAGGCACTTTAATTGATGTTGGACTTAAAAAGATTACCCTAAACGAGTTTGGGTTAATTATAGAAAGTAAAAACCGCTCTAATGCCGGGGTTTCAGTTCCTGCTAAAGGATTGTTTTTAACAAAAGTTGAGTATTAAAGTTTAGGTAAATTTATTTTATCTGAAATTATGATACATTCTTCAAACTCCACCTTAATTTTATTGTAAAATATTTTAGCTTCTAGTTTAGTTCTAAAATCGCCAACTCTTATTTTAAAATAGGGTTGCTGATATGTTATGTATGCCTTTTGCTCCCGGTATAATCTTAAAAACTTTGTTTTAATATTATTTGCATTGTTTCTTTCATTGCCAGAAAATAATTGAATTCTAAAGCCTTCTATTGTTTTTTTTTGTTTATTTATTTCAATGTTTTTATCTATTAAACTATCCAAATAAATATTTTCTCCTTTAATTACTACCGAACCTTTTTCTTGTGAAAATGCATTGATTTTAAATGTAATTAATCCGATAATTAATATTGTAAATTTTAATATTTTCATATTATTCAATTAATTTTAAACTGTTTGAACACCCTAATACATCTGCTCCAGCATTTATAAACTCAATTGCTTGTTTTTTTGTTTTTATACCGCCTGCTGCTTTAATTTTTATTTTTACAGGTAAAGTTTCTCTAATTAACTTTATATTTTTAATTTCTGCTCCTTTATCTGCATATCCTGTTGATGTTTTAACAAAATCTACTTCACAATTTGCACAAATTTTGCAAGCAAATCTTATTTCATCATCACTTAAATAAGCCGTTTCAATTATTACTTTAATTTTTTTGTTTTGTAAATGACATACGGTAACAACTGATTGTATATCGTTTTGTACTGTTTGAAAATCGCCACTTTTAAAAGCTGCAATATTCATTACCATGTCTATTTCATCGGCACCACTAATAATTGCTTTTTTAGCATCTTCTACTTTAGCTCCAACAGTGGAGTAACCTAAAGGAAAACCAGCCACTGAAATTATCTTTATATTTTTTTTACCTATGGTTTTTTTTACTAATTGAACAAAATAAGGCGACACACAAACGCCATAAAAACCATTTTCTATTGCTTCATTACAAAGCAAAACTATATCCTCTTTGGTACAGTTAGGTTTTAAGTTAGTGTGTTCTATATATTTTGCTAAATCCATTATTAATTAAAAGCTTCTTTCCCGTGGCATTGTTTAAATTTTTTACCACTACCACAAGGGCAAGCCTCATTTCTACCTACTTTATTTTCTGCAAAAATTTGTTGCTGTTTTGGTTTTTCGCTTACATTATTTCCTGCATCTATTGCTCTTTGCTGTGCATCTGCCAAATCATCGGTTCTGCTTGTTTGTAATTTTGGCGTTGGTTCTTTTCTTGGAGCTTGCGTTGTTGTTCTTATATTTTTATTGTTTTCTATTAAAATATGTCCTTTAAATAACATTCCTAATACTTCTCTATTTATTCTACTCAATAAACCTTTAAATAAGTTAAATGACTCTAACTTGTAAATTAGTAAAGGATCTTTTTGTTCAAACACTGCATTTTGAGCGGATTGTTTCAGTTCATCCATTTCTCTTAAATGTTCTTTCCATTCATCGTCAATTATCCAAAGTGTGGCAAATTTTTCAAAAACTTTTGCTACCTCTTTACCTTGGTTTGCAACCGAATTTTTAATATTTATGGGCAATTGAATATTTCTAATTCCATCTGTAATTGGAACAACAATCATTTCATAGTCTTTTACATTATTGTTTTTATTTATATCGTTAAAAACAGGAAATGCTTGCGCTGCCATAACAATTATTTGGTGTTTGTATTGTTCATTTAATTCAATCATTAAAGCATCAACTACAACTTCTGTTTTGCCAGTAAATTCTGAATCAGTTATTTTGGTTTCATAAGCCAATAAACGCAATACCTCTAATTTAAATTCATTGTGGCTTTTTAAATCTTGGTAAGTTTCTACTAATTCGTAACACAAATCGTGTAACATATTGCTTAAATCCAACTCTAATTTATCGCCATACAATGCATTTCTTCTTTTTGCATAAATAACTTCGCGCTGCGAATTCATTACATCATCGTACTCTAATAAACGCTTACGCACACCAAAATTGTTTTGTTCTACTTTGCGTTGCGCATTTTCAATATTTTTAGTAATCATGGAGTGTTCTATATTTTCACCCTCTTTCATACCCAACCTATCCATTACTTTGGCAATACGTTCACTACCAAATAAACGCATTAAATCATCTTCTAAACTTATGTAAAAGCGCGATGAACCCGGATCACCTTGTCTACCAGCACGACCTCTTAACTGTCTGTCAACCCTTCTCGAATCGTGTCTTTCAGTACCAACAATTGCAAGTCCTCCTGCTTCTTTTACTCCTTCACCTAGCTTTATATCCGTTCCCCTTCCGGCCATGTTGGTTGCAATAGTTACTGCTCCTTTTTGACCAGCTTCAGCAATTACTTCTGCTTCGCGTTGGTTTTGTTTTGCGTTTAAAACATTGTGTTTTAATTTACGCATAGTTAACATTCGGCTTAGTAATTCTGATACTTCTACTGATGTTGTTCCCACTAAAGTTGGCCTGCCAGACTCTGAAAGTTTTACTACATCGTCAATTACAGCATTGTATTTTTCGCGTTTTGTTTTGTAAATTGTATCGTTTTCATCTTTACGCGCAATAGGGCGATTTGACGGAATTACAACCACATCTAATTTATAAATTTCCCATAATTCACCAGCTTCTGTTTCAGCAGTTCCAGTCATACCACACAACTTGTGATACATTCTAAAAAAGTTTTGTAAAGTAACAGTTGCATAAGTTTGTGTTGCAGCTTCCACTTTTACATTTTCTTTGGCTTCTAATGCTTGGTGCAAACCATCGCTGTATCTTCTTCCATCTAGTACACGCCCAGTTTGTTCATCTACTATTTTTACTTTACCGTCTGCAATAATGTATTCCACATCTCTATCAAACATACAATATGCTTTAAGCAATTGATTTACTGTATGAATCCTTTCAGATTTAATAGAAAAGTCGAGCATTAATTGTTCTTTTTGTGCTAATTTTTCTTCGTTATTTAAATCAGTTTTGTTTTCTATTTGAGCTATTAACGAACCTACATCTGGTATTATAAAAAACTGAGCATCTTCTCCACTTACCGTAATTAGTTCAGCACCTTTTTCAGCTAAATCAATCGAATTAACTTTTTCATCAATAACAAAATAAAGGTCAGCATCTACTTTGTGCATTTCCTTTTGTTGGTCTTGTAGGTAATAACTTTCGGTTTTGGTTAATATTTGTTTTATTCCTTGTTCGCCTAAATACTTAATTAAAGCAGAGTTTTTCGGCATGGCACGTTGGGCTTGTAGTAATTTAAAACCTCCTAATTTTTCATCACCAGCAGCAATTAATTTTTTTGCTTCAGCCAATGCCAAATTAAACACTTGTTTTTGTGCGTTTACTAATTTTTCAATTCTAGGTTTCAATGCAAAAAATTGTTGGTCATCGCCTTTAGGAACAGGGCCCGAAATAATTAATGGAGTTCTGGCATCATCCACTAAAACCGAATCTACCTCATCCACCATTGCAAAATGGTGTTTGCGTTGAACCAATTCTTCTTTTTCGCGTGCCATATTGTCGCGCAAGTAATCAAAACCAAATTCATTGTTGGTTCCGTAAGTAATATCTGCTAGGTAAGCATTTCGCCTTGCATCCGAATTGGGTTCGTGGTAATCAATACAATCTACTTTTAAACCATGAAATTCAAATAATGGAGCATTCCATTCACTGTCTCTTCGTGCCAAATAATCGTTAACAGTAACTAAGTGAACACCTTCGCCAGCCAAAGCATTTAAGTATGCAGGTAATGTTGAAACCAAGGTTTTACCTTCACCAGTTCCCATTTCAGCAATTTTGCCACTATGTAAAACTATACCACCAATTAACTGCACATCGTAATGAACCATATTCCAAACAACTGTATTTCCTGCGGCATCCCAAGTGTTGGAGTAAATTGCTTTATCGCCATTAATGGTAACAGGTTTTTTAGGTTTTGTTTTGGCAGCTAAATCTTTATCAAAATCATTGGCAGTAACTACTAATTGTTTGTTTTCGGTAAGTCTGCGGGCTGTTTCTTTAATAACTGCAAAAGCTTGAGGTAAAATAAAATTCAACGCTTTTTCTATTTCAGTATCACGTTGTTTTTTTAGCTTATCTATTTCTTTAAAAATATCATCTTTACCAAGCAAATCAATATCTTCAACTTCAGTTTCCTTTAATAGTTCAGCAATTTTATTATCGGTTTCCGAAAGTTCTTGTTTAATGTAATTTTTAAATTCGGTGGTTTTATTTCTTAATTCATCATCGCTAATTGATTGTAATTTAGCAAATTCTAATTTTATCTGTTCAACTATTGGGTAAATAGGTTTTAAATCTCTGTCTGATTTATTTCCAAATAGTTTCTTTAATACGGCATTTAGCATATAAAATAGTTTGTTTCTTTATTTAAAATATTTTGCAAAATAATAAAATATTAGCACCAAATTGATACTAATTTATTAAGCATTTACCAATTAGCTAAAATTAAACCAAGTATATAATATTGACTATTTGGCTTATTTATTTGTAAAATCAACATTCTTTTTTATTTTAACTTATTTTAAGGAATATATTTGAAAATTAATTTCTATAAATGAACAATTACAAAGTATTTCAAATAAACTGCAATCCTGAATTAGCTGAACTTTTAATAGCCGAATTGGCCGACATTGACTTTGAAGGTTTTTTAGAAAACGATAATGGTTTTGAAGCGTATTTAGAAGAAGCAATATTTGATGAAATATTGTTCAATGAAATATTATTTAAATATAATATTGACAAAGGCCAAGTAGTAGCTAGCAATATTGCGCAGCAAAATTGGAATGCCATTTGGGAAAGTAGCTTTGAACCGGTAATAGTGAGTAATAAACTAATTATAAAAGCACCTTTTCATAACGTTTCGGAAAAGCACGAATATGAAATAATTATTCAACCCAAAACTTCGTTTGGAACTGGCCACCACGAAACCACACAAAGCATCATGGAGCTAATGCTGAAAATGGATTTTAAAGATAAAACTGTTTTTGATTACGGTTGTGGAACGGGTGTTTTGGCCATTTTGGCTTCGCAACTAGGCGCCACCAATATTTTTGCAAATGATATAGACGATTGGGCTTTTGAAAATGTAGGTGAAAATGCAGCATACAACCACATAACCAATATTGATTATCAAAAAGGCGATTTAAGTATTGTGCCTAACGAAGAGTTTGATATTATTTTAGCCAATATTAATAAGAATATTTTACTAAACAGTTTTGAGCAATTAAGTAAACATATAAAGCCAAATGGAATTGTATTAATCAGTGGTTTTTACGAAACCGATTTACCTGATTTGTTAAATTGCTGCCAAGCTTTTGGTTTAAACTTACAACAAAAAGTGGTAACAAATGGTTGGTGCGCTGCGGTGTTGGTTAGACAATAGTTGATATCCCGATAATTATCGGGAGATAGACCATAGAAAACCACTAACAAAGTCATGCTAAAAGCATCTTCATTATTTATGAAATAGTTAGTGCGCTGAGGTGTTCGTTTAAAGAATGGCTGATATTTATATTGTAAAAATAGGTAAGAAAAGTATTAGAAAAAAGATAGTTTTATATATTTGTATAAATAAAGATGGCAAAATGAAAACAACTGTTTTAAAAAAAGAAATGTTTGATGCAATAAATATCATTGAAGACACTGGTTTTTTAAAAGCAATCAACTTGTTGCTTCATGAAAAATCGAAAGAGTACGAATATGAATTAAGTGAAAATGAAAAAGTAGAGTTAGATAATTTAAGAGATCAGCATAAAGCTGGAAAAAGCAAATCATATACCATGGCAGAAGTAAGGAAAGTGGCTAAAGATAAACTTGGTTAATGAGTTTTGAATTAGAAATTAAATAATCAGCAAAAGAGGATATTGTTGAAGCCTTTTTATATTATGAAAATATTCAAACTGATTTGGGTAAAAGATTGTTAGATTGTTTGGAAAAGTGTTTAGAATCTTTGCAAAATGAACCTTTTATTTATCAAAAAAAGTATAAAGATTTTCGTCAAGTTTTAGTTAAACCGTTTCCTTATCATGTTATATATGAAGTGGAAAATAGTATAATTATCGTTTATAAATTTGTTTATGGCGGGAGACATTATCGTAAAAGATATTTGAAGAATTAAGAAATAGTTGATGGACGATAGACCATAGAAAACCACTAACAAAGTCATGCTATAAGCATCTTCCTTATTTATGAAATAGTTAGTGCGCTGAGGTGATGATAAGACCATTTGCGATAGATTATAGACCGAATAAAGTCTAATAACAAACTATCGTCTATGGTCCATGGTCTATTAACCATCAAAAAAACGTACTTTTGCCACATGTATTTAAAGCCGCTTTTAAAAGCCGATCCGAACGAAGACGACCAAAACGAAGACCAAGAACTATACGAACACCACCGAGTAGAAGTAGAAAAGGGTCAAGCCTTGCTGCGAATAGACAAATATTTGATGATTCGCATTGCCAATGCTACGCGCTCTAAGTTGCAGCAAGCTTGCGAATTGGGTTGTGTGTTGGTAAATGAAAAGCCTGTAAAATCGAACTATAAAGTAAAACCATTAGATGTAATTAGCATTGTTTTACCTAATCCGCCTGCTAATACCGAAATAGTTGCTGAAAATATTCCGCTAAATATTATTTATGAAGATGATTCGTTATTAATAGTAAACAAACCTACAAACATGGTGGTTCATCCTGGATATAATAATACTACTGGAACTTTAGTAAATGCGTTGGCATGGCATTTTAAAGATTTACCATTTGCACAAGAAAATAATATTCGTCCGGGTTTAGTTCATAGAATTGACAAAAACACCACCGGACTTTTGGTAGTAGCAAAAAGCGAACATGCCATGACTCATTTGGCAAAACAGTTTTATGAACACAGCATTGAACGCAGTTACAACGCCATAGCTTGGGGCGAAATGCCCGAACTTGAAGGAACAATTACAGGCTATATTGGCAGAAGTAACCACGATAGAAAAATTTTTCAGCTTTATAACGAAGAAGAAAAAGGAAAATGGAGTGTTACCCATTACAAAGTTTTGGAAAGTTTAACTTATGTAAGTTTAATTGAGTTAAAATTAGAAACTGGAAGAACACATCAAATTAGGGTTCATGCCAAAAGCATTGGTCACCCACTATTTGGCGATACCACTTACGGTGGTGATAGAATTTTAAAAGGAACCACATTTACTAAATACAAGCAATTTGTAGATAATTGTTTTGAAATACTTCCACGTCAGGCGCTGCACGCACGTTCATTAGGATTTACACATCCAGTAACTGGCGAACGCATGTTTTTTGAAAGTCCGTTGCCAGATGATTTTGTGAAAGTATTAGACAAATGGAAAAATTATGCGCATTTTAAACCTATGGAGGAGGAATAAATTTTGAATTTTAAAAATAAAAATATATTAATTATTTTAACACTTGCTTTGGTAAGTTTTGGAAGTGGACTTTTTATTTATGGAAGTATAAAAGAAGATGACAAGCAACAGCAGTTAATTGACCAAAGTGTAAAAAGTCCGTCATTACCCATTCCCGAGTATGTAATGTTTGCAGGGCAAAAAGTAAGTTTAAAAGAGTTTGATGTAAGAGAAAGATTTGACAGAGAATTGTTAACCAATGTGTATTGGCAATCGCAAACTATATTAATGTTAAAACGTGCCAATCGATTTTTTCCAACAATTGAGCCTATTTTAAAACAAGAAGGATTGCCTGACGATTTAAAATATGTAGCATTAATTGAAAGTGGTTTGTTAAATGTGGTTTCTCCAGTTGGTGCATCAGGTTTTTGGCAGTTTATGGATAAAACAGGCAAACAATATGGCTTAAAAATTAACGCAGAAGTAGACGAACGTTATCATTTAGAAAAAGCAACTTATGCAGCATGCAAATATTTTAAGGAATCGTATGCTGTTTTTAACGATTGGGGCTTGGTGGCTGCAAGTTACAACATGGGAATTGCTGGGTTAAAAAAACAATTACAAAGCCAATATGGAAATACTTATTACGATTTGTATTTAAATACCGAAACTTCGCGTTATGTATTTAGAATTTTAGCAATGAAAGAAATAGCCGAAAAGCCACAACAATATGGATTTTATTTAGCCAAAAATCATTTATATGAACCCATACAAACGATCAATTTATCGGTTAATTACTCCATACCAAACTTGGCTTCGTGGGCCAGTGAATTTAAAACAAATTATAAAACCATAAAACTTTTAAATCCTTGGTTGCGCTCAAGTTCATTAACTTTAATGCAAGGCGAAAGTGTAGAAATTACCCTTAAAAAATAATTACTAATAACCATATTTTTCTTTCCAACGTATTTTTAAAAATTGACGTTGTTCATTTTCTCTTGCGTTATTTCCAGGCTCATAAAATTTTTGTCCGCTAATTCCATCAGGTAAAAACTCTTGTACTATAAAATTATTTTCAAAAACGTGGGCATATTTGTAATCGGTTCCATAATTTAAGTCTTTCATTAATTGGGTAGGAGCATTACGTAAGTGCAAGGGAATGGGCAAATTTCCTGTTTTTTTAACCGTGCTCAAAGCTTCATCAATGGCTAGGTAGCTGGCATTGCTTTTGGTGGATGTTGCTAAATAAATGGCAGTTTGCGAGAGTATAATTCGTGCCTCTGGCATACCCAACATTTTAATTGCAGTGAAACAATTTGTTGCCAATAAAAGTGCATTTGGGTTTGCATTTCCTATGTCCTCGCTTGCCAAAATTAACATGCGTCTAGCAATAAACTCAATGTTTTCGCCTGCATTTAACATTCGCGCCAAATAGTAAACAGTTGCATTTGGGTCGCTACCTCTCATCGATTTAATAAAGGCGGAAATAATATTGTAATGCTCTTCTCCATTTTTATCGTACAAAGCAATTTTTTGTTGCAATAAACGAATGGAATTTTCATTATTAATTTCAACTATTTCGGTTTGACTTTGAGTAACAATTATTTCTAGAATATTTAACAATTTTCTGGCATCTCCACCACTGTGAATAAACATTGCTTCGGTTTCGATTAACTCAATTTTTTTAGTTTTTAGCCAATCATCTTTTTCAATTGCTTGAAGTATTATTTTTAATAAATGATCTTTATTTAACTCCTTTAAAATATAAACCTGACACCTAGAAAGCAATGCATTATTTACTTCGAAACTTGGGTTTTCGGTAGTTGCTCCTATTAATATAATATTGCCATTTTCAACCGCTCCCAAAAGTGCATCTTGTTGGCTTTTATTAAATCGATGTATTTCATCTAAAAACAACAATACTTTACCAATTTTTTTCGACTCTTCAATAATTTTTCTTACATCGGCAACACCAGCATTTATTGCACTTAAGCCATAATAAGGCAAGTTTAGTTCATTGCCAATTATTTTAGCCAAAGTAGTTTTGCCAACTCCAGGAGGTCCCCAAAAAATAATAGAGGGAATGTTTTTATTTTTTATAGCACCACTTAAAATTGCTCCATTGCCAGTTAAATGTTCCTGACCAATATATTCATTTAAATTTTGGGGCCTAACTCTTTCAGCCAACGGTTTTAATTGATTCATTCTTACAATAATTTATGCAATAATAACCAAGCTAAATATACTTTATTAATTTTTTATAATTGAATGTCAAGTTTCAAAACCTTTTTATGTTTTAATGTGAATAATATTTATTTTTTGGTACGATTTTTATAAGGCAAATAACTAATTTTGAATTTCATTCATGTTAAAACAAGGCCTCCATCAAAAACAGCAGCAAAAGCTATCACCTTTGCAAATTCAATTCATTAAGTTATTGCAACTTAATACTGTCGATTTTTTGCAGCGCATTGATTTGGAAATGATTGAAAACCCTGCATTGCTGAGCAATAAAGATGCGGATGCAGCTCCAAGCGAAGACCCAAAAACCGAAACCCAAGAAACAGAAGAATACGAAAAAGATACGAGTGTAGAAGATTATATGACCGATGAATCGTTTGATGTAAAAGAATACGTAAACGATGAATATGAACCTGACGGTTTTCACTTAAGCGATGAAGGAAATGAAGAAAGAAAAGATTCGCCTTTAGCCGAAACATCTACTTTTCACGATGCATTATTGGAACAGTTTAGTGCAGTAGTTGGTTCAGAAAAAGAGGAAATTATAGGCAATCAAATAATTGGAACTATTGATGATGATGGTTATTTACGTAGACCATTAGATGCAATAATTAACGATTTAGCATTTGCACAAAATATTGAAGCTAGCCCACAGGAAATGAAACAAGTGCTAGCTAAAATTCAAAAGTTAGACCCTGCAGGAATTGGCGCAACAAGCTTACAAGAATGTTTAATAATTCAATTAAAAAGAAAAGAATATTATAACCGAGCCATTGAGTTAGCTATTGAAGTTTTAGAAAAGTATTTTGATGAATTTACCAAAAAGCATTATGAAAAAATTGCAAAAGAATTGCATTTAGACGATGAAAAAATTAAAACTATAATTGGTATAATTACTAAACTAAATCCGAAGCCAGGCGACAGTTATGGTGGGCAAGCAGCACAATATATTACACCCGATTTTACTTTAAACGATGAAGGCGGAATACTAACTATAAGTTTAAATGGAAGAAATACTCCTGACTTGCGAATAAGTAGAACTTACATGGAAGCATTACAAGCTTACGATAAAAGCAATGCTCCAAGTAAAGATCAAAAAGATACAGTTATGTTTATTAAACAAAAACTGGATGGTGCTAAGTGGTTTATTGACAGTATAAAACAACGTCAAAATACATTGCTTACCACTATGAACGCCATTTTACAATACCAAATAAAGTATTTTGAAGATGGCGATGAAAGTAAATTACGACCAATGATTTTAAAAAACATTGCCGATTTAACAGGATACGATATTTCAACAATTAGTAGAGTAGCAAATAGTAAATACATACAAACAAGTTGGGGAATTATTCCATTAAAATTCTTTTTTAGCGAAGGCATTACCAATGATGAAGGCGAAGAAGTAAGTAGCCACGAAGTAAAAAAGATTTTAAAAGGAGCCATTGAAGTTGAAGATAAACACAAGCCATTACCCGATGAAAAACTAATGGAAATTTTAAAGGAAAAAGGTTACAATATTGCACGCAGAACGGTAGCCAAATATAGAGAACAACTTAATTTGCCCGTTGCCCGATTAAGAAAAGAGCTTTAAAATTCAATGTCTTTTTATTTTATTATTGACGATATATTTCCTGATTCGGTATATACTGCTCGAAAAGATGGATTACTTGCAGTTGGTGGTAAAATGAGTCCCGATTTAGTATTAAAAGCCTACCGAAAAGGAATATTTCATTGGTTTAACGAAGGCGAATTGCCTATGTGGTTTAGCCCAAATCCTAGAACAGTTTTATATCCTTCAAAAGTAAAAATTTCAAAAAGCATGCAACAACTTATTAAATCAAATAAGTTTGAATGTACAATTGATAAAGATTTTTCGGCATTAATAAATTTATGTAGAAACGAAAGATTAAAAAATGAAGGAACATGGATAAGTGAAGAGATAGAAGATATTTACAATATTTTACATTTAAAAGGACACGCACACAGTGTAGAAGTTTGGTTTGAAAATAAACTTGTTGGCGGTTTGTATGGGGTAGCTTTAGGTAAATGTTTTATGGGCGAAAGCATGGTAAGCACTATGAGTAATGCAAGTAAAATGGCTTTAATTTATTTGAGTAAATACCTCCAACAATTTAACTTTCATTTTATTGATTGTCAAGTTGAAAATCCGCATTTAATAAGCATGGGCGCGGTAAATATTCAAAGAAGAATTTTTTTAAAAGAATTAAAGCAACACATAAATCAAGATACAGGTGCTTTTGTTAAATATTAATTTAATAAAAGGTAGGGCATTTAATTCGGCCAGGTAGTCGGTAAGCCAGTGTAGTAGTAAAGGTCATGTACCAATCGTTATAGTTATCCGAACCTCTTCTTGATCCAACAACGGTAGGAGTAGAACCAAAAATTTCAAAACTTCTATCTGCTATTTGTTGTGTTCTAATGCTGCTGCTGCTTAAATCAGTGTAAACACCACTAACGTCATCTAAATAATCAGTATAAGTTTTACGAATATTATAATTTGCTTCTAAACTTAAATTACGGGCAAAAATCCATTTAGCACCTATTCCAAAAGGGATTGCAAAAGTGTATGTTCCATAAGCAACGCCTTCTGTTTTTAAATCTCTTAAGTTAACAACTTCACCTGCATAACGTGTTTGGGGATTAAATTTTGCTAAAGCAAATCCACCAAAAATGTAACCAGTTATTTTTCTATCGAGTACGCCATAGCCAAAATCGGCAAAATTATATTCAACTAAACCAGCGTATTCAGTAATATTAGATTGAAAATTCAAATTACGGTATTTGTTAAATTCAAAATTTTTATCATTACCACTTACTTGAATTAACGAATATTGTGCAGTTATTGCCCAAGTGGTTGATAGATTGAGCCTAGCAAACACATTACCTGCAAATTTGGTTTCGTTAAAAGCTATGCTTGGTGCCAAATCGCCCCAATAATTAGCTAGCCCTAGTCCAAAACCAATATCAACTTTTTGCGCAAATGCACTTAAACTTATTGATAGTAAAAATATAAAGATTATTTTTTTCAAAATTTTTTTAATTGAAAGTCGGACAAGCTTGACCCTTACTTCTTATCATGTATGAAATGGTAATTCCGGTAATAAAATAAGCATCATTTTCTAAAAGTGATCTTCTGCTTCTCTTTTCATTTTCTTTATAAAAACCTTGTCCGTCTAAAGGGCTAACTTCCCATCTTCTATCGGCCAATTGTGACGCAACCAATCCTGTATTTGCTCTTACTACAGTATTATCGGCATATACTCCTCCTACATCGTCCAAATAGTTAGTGGTAGTAAACCTAACTCCTGCTTCTATTCCTAAATAAAATGCATCGCTAATTCTAGTTCTAAAACCAATTCCCATTGGAATAATTATTTCAGTTAAATCGTATTTTTTCTTTTCGTTATATACTGTTGATCCTTGACCTTCGGTTGCAAGTGGTTGTAATTCTTTTGTTATTTTAACTCCAGCCCCATCAATATAAGTTGTTTGAGGATTAAATTTAAAAACCCCTAAACCTGCAAATACATAGGGTATAAATGGACGGTTGCTAATATTTCTCAAATCATTCTTTAGTAAATTATATTCTAAACGAACGCTAAATTCATAAATACTAGAAGAAAAGTTAAGGTTTCTTAATTTTGATGATTCTAATGAACTTTGTTTGTCATCGCCACTAACAGTGCCAAAACTAGCCATTCCGCTTACAGCAACTTTATTAGAAAAGTTATACCTGCCAAATAGGGAAGCGGCAAAATAAGTATTTTTAAAATTTATTTTTTCATCGCTTAAATCGCCTAAATAATGGGAAGTACCAAGTAGTAATCCAATTTCAATTTGCTGAGCTTTTACTTTAGTTAAGCTTAGTACTACAAGTAAAGAAAAAAATAATGACTTCATTAATTTCATAGCAGACAAAATTATAATTTTTTTTAAAAGTACAAAGTATTTTACTTACTTTTTTAAAAAGTTAGTAGTTTAATAACGAAACTATTAGCATTTTTATTTTGAATTTATTGAAATTTTATGTTCAAAAACTTCAGGTTGGGGAGTATAAGTTAAGCTATCTAATGTAAATTTACAGTATTTAATAGTTCTTCCTTGTGCTGAAAATAGCTTTTCGTAATGGGTAGTTATATCTCTTAATTGATGATATTGATGAGTGTCGTTATGAACATCTTTAATTAGATCAATTGGTTTAATATTTACTTTTTCCAAAGTTTCTAAAGTGTATTCAAATAGATTATCATCGTCTGTTTTAAAGTTAACAATACCACCTTTTTTTAAAATATTTTTATAATAAGTTAAAAATTCAGGATGGGTTAATCTATATTTTTCATGTCTATCTTTCGGAAAAGGATCGGGAAAGGTAATCCAAATTTCATCAACTTCATTTTGATTAAAAAATGTATTAATTTTATTAATTGATAATCGAACAAAGCCAGTGTTGGTTAATTTTAATTCCTTCGAAATAGTAGCACCTTTCCACATTCTGTTGCTTTTTATATCAATTCCTATAAAATTACTTTCGGCATTTTGTTGCGCTAAATTAACGGTATATTCACCTTTTCCACATGCTAATTCAAGAACCAAAGGGTTGTTGTTTTTAAAAACATCGGTTTTCCATTTTCCTTTTAAATGGAAAGGAAAATCAAAACAATTTGGCATTTCTATGAATTCTGAAAAGCGTTTTAACTTCTGTTGTCCCATATTTTTTTAGTACAATGGATTTTACTTTTATTGTGCTTTTGGTTTATTATTGGGTTTAAATTTCTTTTTGAAGCCAGGTTTTTTCTTAAAACCACCCATTGGCCTGTCCATTTTTTTATCAGGTTCGTATAATGGCGCTTCTCCTAAAAATTCAGGTAGCGGCAATTTTGGAATTTCTGTTCCAATTAAATTTTCAATACTAAAAAACCTGCGTTGATCTTTCGGATTGATAAATGTAATAGCTGTTCCAGTAGTTTCTGCACGCGCTGTACGTCCAATTCTGTGTATATAATCTTCTGGGTCAGGTGGAACATCAAAGTTTACTACCAAGCTTATTCCATCTACATCAATTCCGCGCGAAAGAATATCGGTTCCTATTAAAATTTGAACTTCTTTATTTTTAAAGGCAAGCATTATTTGCTCACGTTCAGCTTGTTCTAAATCGCTATGAAATGCTTTAATGGAAAGTCCTGAGCGGTATAATTCTTTACCTAATTCTTTTACTTTTTCTTTGGTACTTGCAAAAACAATTACACTGTTGTGTTCTTTTTCGTTTAAAATATGTTTCACCAATGCCACTTTTTGCGTATCGAAAGCCATAAAAGCTTGTTGTAAAATGCCTTCCGCAGGTTTACTTATAGCAATATTTACATGTTCAGGATTGGTTAAAATTTTATTTGCCATACTCCTTATTTTAGGAGGCATGGTAGCTGAAAAAAGAACAGTTTGCCTAGTTTTGGGCAAATAGTTTATAATGCGCATTATGTCATCATGAAAACCCATGTCAAGCATTCTATCCGCTTCATCTAACACTAAATGTTGCAATGAACTCATGTTAACCGAACCAGCCGAAGTAAGCATAGCAATTAACCTTCCGGGAGTTGCTATAATAATGTCAGCACCTTCGCGCATTGCTTTTTTTTGTTGTTCAAAAGCAGCACCATCGCCACCACCATAAACCGAAATAGAACTAACACCTAAAAAATAAGCAAAACCTTCTACTTGTTGGTCTATTTGCTGAGCTAGTTCTCTGGTTGGAGCAATAATTAAAGTATTTAAGTTGCTAGTTTTGTTTTGTACTATTTTATTTAAAATGGGTAACAAATAAGCTGCAGTTTTTCCTGTTCCGGTTTGTGCGCAGGCAATTAAGTCTTTATTTGCTAAAATTAAAGGGATGGCTTGTTCTTGAATAGGAGTGGGTTTATCAAAACCCATTGACGATAAGCCATCTAATAGCTTTTCATCAAAATTAAAATCGTTAAAGTTCAAAAATTATTTTTTAAAATGTTATTTATTTGAAACAAGTCACATATTTTATTGTAACTGTTTTAAAACTTTTACAATATATGTTAAATAGTGCTTTATGCAATATTACTATATGAAAATCAGCTTTTAAAAAATAAGTATTACCTTATTCTGTCAGCACTTTTCACCAAATCATCATCCTTTTTAATTAAGCGCAAAACGCGCCAGTTAAGGTAAAAGTTAAAAATCATTAACATAATTCCTAAAGTACTGTAAGGCATTAGTTTACTAAATTCAAAGCCTGGAATATAATTGATTGCTTTTGCAAAAACTGCCGAATACAACATAGCCATTACCAAAAAATTTAAACGTGTTAGCTTCATTTGTTTTTCCCGATTTTTATAGCTAAAAATGATTGAAATAGTTAACCCAATTAAAATTGCAGCAATGGCAATTAAGCCATATTGAATAGTCATTGATTTGATAGCAGAAGTTTGTGTTTCATGTCCTCCTACTATGCTTTTTTGCACTTCTGTTACTTTAAAATAAAATATATTTAAGTCATATTCATCAACTCCATTAGTAGGGTTTGGTTGTTTCAGTGATAGTAAACTTCCGCTAAACATTACTGAAGTTAATACAATAATAGCAATTAAATATACGGTTTGAATGCGTTGAATCATGGTTTTAATTATTTTAAAAAGTTTGGCAATTTAAACCAAAACAACAAAGGTTTTCAAATTTTTTGATTAAAAACCTTTGTTATACTGCTTGGTTGTTTATTCTAGTTCAGTTCTGTTATATGCTTCGCGGCATAATACCATCTAATATTTATGCCATACACATTTTCCTATTTTGTAAATCAAAATGGTTTTAGTAATGGTTTAATCGCTTCATAAATTCTTAAAACCTAGTAGTTGGCGGTATATAATTCTATATTGGAATTGTAAAAATGAAAAGTAGCATTAGCTTTGCCAAGCAATTTTTTAAGAAAAAATATAACATGAAAGACGTTTTTATTATTGATGCTGTGCGAACGCCCGTTGGTAAATTTGGAGGAGCTTTAAGTACCATTCGTCCTGACGATTTAGGAGCTGAAGTAATTAAGGCCTTAATTGCTCGCAATCCAAACATTGATATCAATGAAATAGAAGATGTGATTTTTGGTGCTGCCAACCAAGCTGGTGAAGACAATAGAAACGTGGCTCGAATGAGCGCTTTATTAGCAGGTCTGCCCATTACAGTTGGTGGCAATACCGTAAACCGTCTATGTGCTTCAGGCTTACAAAGTATAGCCGATGCTAGCCGAGCAATTGCTTGTGGCGATGGTGAAATATATATTGCCGGAGGCACAGAAAGCATGACTCGCGCGCCTTTTGTAATGGCCAAGGCAGAAACTGCTTTTAGCAGAACACCCGAAATTTATGATACCACCATTGGCTGGCGATTTACCAATAAAAAATTATCGGAATTATACCATCCGTATTCTATGGGTGAAACGGCCGAAAATATTGCTGCGCAATGGAAAATTAGCCGTGAGGCGCAAGATCAGTTTGCCCATGCTTCACAATTAAAATACCAAGCCGCCCACGATTCAAATATTTTTGCTAACGAAATTATTCCAATAAGCATTCCTCAAAAGAAAGGCGATGCCATTGTTTTTAATAAAGATGAACATCCTCGTTTGGGAACAATTGACGATTTAATCAAACTAAAGCCTGCTTTTAAAAAGGATGGTTCGGTTACAGCTGGTAATTCTTCAGGAATAAATGATGGCGCTGCTGCTTTAATTTTAGTGAGTGAAGATGCTGTAAAAAAATATAATTTAACCCCAATTGCTCGTTTGGTAAGCAGGGGTGTTGCTGGTGTTCATCCATCTATTATGGGAATAGGACCAGTTCCTGCAACACAAAAGGCTTTAAAGCGTGCAGGATTAACCATGAACCAAATTGGTTTGGTAGAATTAAACGAAGCTTTTGCTGCGCAAGGTTTGGCGTGTATGCACGATTTGCAAATGAACCCAGAAATTGTAAATGTAAATGGTGGTGCTATTGCAATTGGTCATCCGCTTGGAGCAAGTGGCGCCAGGATTTCTACTACATTGATTCATCAAATGCAAAAACAAAATGTACAATATGGTTTAGCTACCATGTGCATTGGCGTTGGGCAAGGTGTTGCTTTGATTTTTGAAAAAGTATAGCTAGTTGATGGTTGATAGTTGATAGGTCGTTGAGCGAAGGCTAAACAAAAAAATATCGAATGTTGAATAAGAAATGATGAATTTAGAAGTACGTTTAGAAAATAATCAAACCATCAATAAAAAGTTTTTGATAAAAGGTAAAT